>JACCDR012087629.1_pt1 | contig 94121 bp, 84 predicted proteins | sample 7446431 | NCBI WGS metagenome assembly JACCDR01 (sample SAMN15323443, study PRJNA562643) | freshwater metagenome | isolation source: river surface water | place: USA:Blue River Watershed | collected 2017-08-17
CAATTTGAATAACCAAAGCTATTATCGCCGAAAAAACAGCATTTCACAGCGAAAAATTACAGGATCTGATTATTTAGCTCATAAAAAAGACGCCAGTGCAAAGCACTGGCGTCTGTCTTTTTATCACCCGAAGTGATTAGAAGCGGTATTTCACACCCGCTTTGATACGCCAAACTGATTGTGATGGGAAGAAACCACTCCAGTTTTTTGCACCTTGGAACATATCTCTGCTGTTTACAGACTGGTAGCTCACCATACCTGCGTTATCCACGTTGAAACCAAACAGGTTCTGTTGTGAGAAACTCAAACGGTGGATTTGACCTGCGTCTTTGTCAATCAAGTTCGCCAAGTTCAGAATGGTGAAGTAAACCTCACCCTCGTGCTCTGGTACTAAACCAGGGATCTCTTGGATGATGTTTAAGTCAGCCGTAGTGACCCATGGTTGGTTGAAGGCGTTTTTCGGCGCATAACCACCAGCATAAGACTCTAAACCAGCGGCACGGACAACAGCCATGATTTGATCATAGGTCAGGTCGCTATTAGAACCATTACCGAACTTCATGCGTGGATCGGTCGCTGAAGTTGGGATATATGGTAAGTAAACGTCGTTGTTGTTCAGATCAGTCTGGTCACCGTAACCACTGTCACGGTTGCTGTCTAACACGAAGCTAAACGGACGGCCTGATTTACGCTCGAAGAACAGGTTAAACTTCGTCTCATAACCATCGAAGAAATCAACGTTGTAGCCTAAGTTAACTACAAAACGATGCTCAATCTGGTTGGTCGATGCACCAATTAACGGCTGGTTACGGTTAATAACAACGTTGTTACCAAAGTTAGATACCGCACGTGAGCTAGTACCAGAGTTTGCTTCTTCAGTATCTTGGTTAGTGTACGACGTAGTTAAACGAACACCTGATTCCCACGATTTAGCCAAGCTGGCAGAGATAATACGTGAAGATACAGTCTCATCCAAGTTGGTCATGATGATATCGTAGTTATCACGTAAATCGTTGCTGTAGATACTCTTATAGATGATACGACCATCAGACGCATTTGATGAGAACACACGAGATGTATCTAACCATGATGCGGTATTTTTACTTTGGATATAAGTTGTATCCAACGTCGCCGTAATATCATCACCAATCACTGGTAAATCAAAGTTGTAGTCAATCGCCAATTGGAAACGATTGTCGGTTGGCAACTTAAAGTTCGGGTCGATATAGTTGGTGAAACCACCAGCCTTTAAGCTGTTTTTCGCAGCATCTGGCACTTTGTTGAAATCAACTAAAGATGGGTTTGTCACGATAGTATTACGTACAGACAATGGCGTTTGTACAAACGTCATACCGTTGTTGGTGTAAGAGTTGGTCACCCACACGTTTGGTTGGCCACCGGTATAGATACCAGCACCACCACGTAAGGTTACGCTGTCATCAACATACCAGCGGAAACCGATACGTGGTAACAAGACGTCTAAACCATCCATGTTTTCGGTGTTGCTAAAACCATAAGTTCTTTCAAACGCAGGGTTTTTCGCTGGCAAATCATCAGAGCCTAAACGCTCATAACGCAAACCTGCAGTTACTTCAACATCGTCAAACGGTGCAAATTCATCTTCGATATACAACGCATGTGTTAAGCGGGTCATATCAAACGCGGTATCGTTAATATTGTTGCTTGGCGCGTTTTTGTAATCAAAACCACCGGCGCGCGTTGATGACGGCTGAATTGGACGCTTGGCGGCAAAGTCTGCAGCTGAACCAAACTCCCATGCCCCCAACGAAGACTCAGCAAATAAGTTGAACAGATTTAACCGTTCTACTTCATAGCCAAACTTCATGGTGTGTTCTTCGAACAAATATGTACCGTGCCAAGATAATTTCAGGTTACGGTTTTCCGCAACGTTAGCGTGACGGAATACGTCAGTACCACCATTGATAAAAATGTTGTTACCGACAGTTACACGGTATGCTGCAGTGTAAGCGTTAAGTAATGGATTTACTTGTACGTCTTTGTACGCAAAACTAAATTCGGTAGAGAATTCATCTGTCCAATCCGAGAACAAGTGACCGGCAAAGTTACTGGTAACTGTTTCGTTGTCGAAGACGCGAGAAAGCAAGTTCAAGTTGTTGTCAGAGTTACTGTATTGCTGACCAACCACGTTTTTCTGATACTGGTAAGTAAAATCAGCACGGTGCAAATCGTTGATGTTCCAGTCTAATTTCACTAAGAGTTTGTCATCAGACTCTTCTGGGTTGCCGGCAAGACCATCCGTGATGCCATAGACATCTTTTAAGGTCTTTAACATTGCATCAAGGTCAGTTTTTTGGACCAAGGAAATGTTAGAACCACTGCCTACACCGAAATCAACCGGAGTCTCTTTATCCCAAGTTTCCGCACTAACGAAGTAGAACAGCTTGTCTTCAACGATAGCACCACCTAAGGTACCACCAATGCTGCTTTCTTCACTAATAGAAAACTTACGGCTAGATGTTAAGTAACGTGATCTTGCCTTGCCAGCTAAACTGTCATTGGTTAATTCATAAAAGAATGAACCACTTAAATCGTTAGTACCAGACTTAGTAACGGCGTTGATTGAACCACCAGAGAAACCACCCGCACGGGCCGTAAATGGCGTGACGTCAACACTGATTTGCGAAATTGCATCTAAAGAGATTGGCGAACGAGAGGCTGGGTAGCCGCTGTTATTCAGACCAAAGTCATCGTTCTGGCCGATACCGTCAACCGAGAAGTTGTTGAATTTGCTGTTCGCACCGGCGAAGCTTAATTGGTTATCGTCAGACACAACCGCTAATGGGTTATTACGAACTAAATCTTTGATATCACGGTTAAATGATGGTGACTCTTCGATCATGGTCTGACCGTAAGTGCTGCTGGTACCCGTGGTTTGGTCAGCAATCACTGTACCGGTAACCGCAATACGCTCAACTTCTTCAACCATTTTCAACTGACGGTTGAATTGTAAAGTGTCACCTAAATTTAAGAATACGTCGTTTACGGTTTCATCGTTATAAGTATCTGAGTCAACGATGATTTTGTATGGGCCACCAACACGTAGACCAGAAGCAACGAAGCTACCTGAATCGTTGGTCACCACAGTACGGCTGGTACCTGATGGTACGTGCAGGATGATAATTTTAGTTCCGGCAGCCGCAGCGCCTTCCGGGTTTGAAATACGACCACGGATTGCTGAAGACGTGTCAGCCATTGCATAGCTTGAACCTAAGGCTACAGCAACAGCCATAGCAATATGTCTGATTTTCATATCGTTTTTTCACCTGGTAGTTGTAGGTTGTGTCGAACCCTGATTAACCAAACCCGATCAAGATTTGGGAGACAAGTCTAGCGCACTAATATGACGCTTTTCTTACACAAGCCTCTAACCAGACACCATCAAGAAAGTAGGGAACTTTTTTTGAGGTCGATGGTCTTAGGGCTCTGTCAAATCAGTGTAACATATCAGTCGTTGAATAGTCATTGCCTCGACGCCTTTTCGGCCAAAAATCGGCCATTTTTAACGCATTTTCTTCGAAGTTACAGCTATCCAGCCATCTAAAATTAGAATTTAAGCATTTTCGTTACCCAGGCGTTAAACTAAAATGCATTTTTACCAAGGAAATATTATGGTTTTCATGAAAAAAAAGATCATGTTTGCGGCTATCTATGCTGCGTTTTTTTTGCAGAATGAGGTCCATGCCATGCCATACGATGTTCAAGAACATACCAAGCCTCCCGCCGTTGAACTTACCATCGCTACATTTAATGTCAGTATGGAAGCTGAAAACTATCTCCCGCCATCCACCGATAAACAACATTTATCACCGCGCGTATTACAACAACTATTGATGCGCGGAGAACATCCTCAGATCAAAAATATTGCAGCCATTATTCAAGCGGCTCAACCGGACATTCTGCTGTTAAATGAATTTGACTATATCGCGGATCCTGAACAAGGTATCCGTCTGTTTATACGTAACTTTTTAAATAAACCCCAACGTGGTGGTAAACCGCTGGATTATCCATATGTTTATATCAATACGGTGAATACAGGCCAGCCCAGCGGTTTTGATTTAAACCGCGATGGCAAAAAATCAGATACTGAAGATGATGCCTGGGGCTATGGCAAGTATCCGGGGCAATACGCCATGGCGCTTTTATCCAAATATCCACTGGACGAACAACAGGTTCGGACATTCCAACATTTTAAATGGAAAGATATGCCTAATGCGCGCCAGCCTCGCCTACCAGATCAATCATTATGGTATGCCAACGATGCCTGGCAGCAGATACCGCTATCAAGTAAATCTCACTGGCATATTCCGATCTCCGTTCAGGGTCACAAATTACATATATTGGCGAGCCACCCAACTCCACCAGTGTTTGATGGCATCGAAAAAAGAAACTTTCATCGTAATCATGATGAAATCCGTTTTTGGGTGGATTATTTAACCACAAATAATGCTAGCTACATTTATGATGATAAGCAGTTAAAAGGTGGTTTTGACGCCGTCGCCACACCACAAAGTGCCTTTGTCATCATGGGGGATCAAAACGCTTCCGCGGTTGAGGGTAGTGCTGATAAAGCGGCTATCTCGGCACTGCTCACGCATCCGCGCGTGCAAAGCCAACCAGAGCCCACCAGTAAAGGTGGGCAACTGCATAGCCCAAACAATCCGAATGGCGCCAGCCATACCGCGGGATGGCGCATGCGGGCGGATTATGTTTTACCCTCAAAAGCAGGTATTAAAATTATAGACAGCGGTGTGTTTTGGCCGGCGCCAGGTGAGGCTCTACACGATGTAGTCTCATCTCGCGAAGCAAGTTCTGATCATCGATTGGTCTGGCTAAAAATACGTCTTGAGACTGAAACAAATATCGAGAAATAAGCCATGTGGTAATAAAGAAATAAAACCACTGCAGAACAAAAGTCTCATCGACAATAAAATTATATAACTATCGCAGTCTTTCCATGCTGTAACACACCCTCGTGAATCAGTGGCATGCCACACCGCATCATAAAATACAAAAGCCAGCAAATGCTGGCTTTTATTTATGATACAAATTTGCCGCTGTGAAGTTGTCACTTTGGCATTTTTATACGTATAACTATGGTCGATAAAAAGTATTCAGATACAACCTGTACATGCTGGTTGATGTCTTACTAGTCAGACTTATTTTTCAGCAAGCGGTTTACTGTAGGCCAGTTCCATATCCCATGGCAGCTGGATCCATGTATCTTGCTCAATATCTGTGACGTATTTATCAACCAATGGTTTGCCTTGCGGCTTTGCATATACAGTGACAAAACACGCTTGAGGAAAACGTTCACGTAACGCTTTTGCTGTCACGCCAGTATCAACAAGATCATCGACAACCAATAAACGCGGGCTATCAACCACAGTTGCATCTTTTAAAATCTTTAATTCACGCTGCACATCATGGTCATAGCTTGATACACAAATGCTATCTACGACTCGAATATTTAATTCACGAGCTAAAATAGCCGCCGGTACTAAACCTCCACGACTAACCGCAACAATACTATCGAACTGTCCATTCAAACACATGGATGCTAATTCTTTCGTCGCGCGGTGAAACGCTTCCCAAGATACATAAAACATTTTATTGCTGGTCAATGACATGTTAAATACCTCAGACTAAAGCCAGTGCAATTTCAACCATTTCGTTGAAACTGTTTTGCCGCGCGTCAGCACTTAATGCTTCACCAGTACGGATATGATCACTCACGGTCATAATAGATAACGCATTAATGCCATACTCGGCCGCAACACCATATAAACCCGCGGCTTCCATTTCAACACCTAAGATGCCGTATTTTTCTAGGGTATCAAACAATGTTTCACTTGGGTTGTAGAACAAATCTGATGTGAATACATTACCGACTTTGACATCAATTTGTTTAGCTCGAGCAGCATTGACGGCACGCTCAAGTAAGTCGTAGCTCGCTAAAGCGGCGAAATCCATACCCTGTAACCGATTACGGTTGACGTTAGAATCCGTGCTCGCCCCCATAGCAATCACCACATCACGCACTTTGACAGAGAGCGGCAAACCACCACAAGAACCGATTCGAATGATGTTTTTCACACCATAAAATTTCACTAACTCAGTGGCATAGATGGACATGGACGGAACGCCCATGCCAGACCCCATCACACTGACTTTTTTACCTTGGTAAAGCCCGGTAAAACCATACATATTCCGCACTGAGGTAATCATGGTAACGTCAGTTAAAAAGGTATCGGCGATGTGCTTCGCGCGTAATGGATCGCCTGGCATTAAAACAGTTTCAGCAAAGGCGCCAGCGGCAGCATTAATATGTGGAGTACTCATAGTTCACTCTTTAATAACGATGATTAATACCAAAACGAACACAAGTTATGTACAGCTCAGCCAAAAAAACGACCGGTTGTGTCGCATACTGAGCGGCAACACATATTCACCCCTGCAACGCCTTCCGATAAAACGTTAACAACGGGGCTTTCACTGTACATATTTGGTCCATATTCCATGACCATGGAACCAAGCTCCATGACGTTAACTGCGTCATTCAGTCAACACGACATAAAAGTGTTATAGCATAGACAAAAACGACGTCCCGGCAGCTAATGGCGCTAAGCCGAAATAATCAGCTAAGGTTTGTCCCATATCAGCAAAAGATTCACGCTCACCCAATGCAACGGCGTTAATATTTGGCTTATACATCAAAACGGGCACGTATTCCCGTGTGTGTTCTGTGCCAATCCAAGTAGGATCACAACCATGATCTGCCGTTAAAAGCAGCAAGGTATCTTCCGATAACTGCGGTAGCATGTCGGCAAGAATACCATCAAATAGCTCAAGCGCTTCGCCATAGCCAACAGCGTCGCGACGATGGCCAAAGTTCTGGTCAAAATCAACTAAGTTGGTGAAGATTAGCGTTTGATCAGCCGCAGCCTTATATTCAGCCAAGGTTTTTTCCATCAACTGTGGAATACCGTTGGCCTTTACGGCTTTACTAATACCTTGATGCGCATAAATATCGGCAATTTTACCAATACTCACCACAGTACCACCCGCCTGCGTTAACTTATCCAGCAGTGTGGGAGCCGGAGGTAATACTGAATAATCTTTGCGGTTGCCAGTACGGGCATAATTTGCCGCTGCGTCGCCTAAAAAAGGCCGCGCAATAACACGGCCAATGTTGTATTCATCCAACAACTCACGTGCAACCTCACAAAATGCATAGAGGCGCTCTAAGCCAAAATGAGTTTCGTGGGCAGCGACCTGAAATACGCTGTCGGCAGAGGTATAACAAATGGGCATACCAGATTGGCAATGTTCATCGCCTAACCGAACCAGAATATCGGTGCCGGACGCATGACAATTCCCTAGTATGCCAGGCACTCCGGTACGACGAATTAACTCGTCTAATAAAGATGGTGGGAAGCTTTGCGTTTTCGCGGTGAAATAGCCCCAATCAAACAATACAGGAACGCCGGCAATTTCCCAGTGGCCACTGGGTGTATCTTTACCGCTGGATAACTCGCGAGCATAACCATAAGCGCCAATCAGTGGTGAGGTATCAGCGACGGCTGCTAATTCGGATGAGGCAGCAAAGCCAGCTTTTACCAAACCCAATTTGGCCAACGTTGGCAACTGCAGTTGACGGTCTTTGGCACGAGCGAACGCTCGGGCTATGCTGGCAAAGGTATTGGCGCCTGCATCACCAAATTTTTCAGCATCCGGTGCACTACCAATCCCAAAACTATCCATCACCAAAATAATTGCTTTTGCCATCTGATTGCCCTCGACTTAACTTATGTTAAGCGTTATCCAATTGGTAAAATGTGCTTGTGATAACCCAAACAAGCTACGTAACTGAATACGTAAAAATATGCCTACATCGATCTGTTGTCAGCACGGCATGATAAAAGCGAACGAAGACACATGTTCATCATCCCGCACCGCAATATCAGTAGCCCCTGAATATAAAAGGGCACGCAGCTTAGACCACTTTGCTACCTAGTGCAATGGCTTGTTTTCATTCCACCATCAAGCATCCCTAAAGTTGCAACAAAACACTATCACAGTGGCCTTCCATACCAAGGTGCAACCCACGTCATAGCCGCCAATAATAACTATGACAGCATCGGTTGATGATGTGTTCAACCCCTCTAGAAACACTCATCCCACTCCCCGCATAAGCTAAACCGCAAACGCGCAGCACGCCGGTTGTGTGAAACAAACCATCGATGAATGGGGCTAAATGAATCGGTTCCTTCGCGCGTAGCCGGCACCGTCATGACGATGATATATCAAGAAGATAGATGCATCGTAACTGGATATCATTCGGTAAGGGTTATAAAAATTTAAACGTTAAAAAGCAAAAAGCCAGTACAAGACTGGCTTTTTGCTTCACACACAAATAATCGAAACTACGATTAATATGGTGCCCAGAGGCGGAATCGAACCACCGACACGCGGATTTTCAATCCGCTGCTCTACCGACTGAGCTATCTGGGCATAAACTATTTTAAAACTGGTGCCGCTTATCCGAGTCGAACGGATGACCTACTGATTACAAGTCAGTTGCTCTACCAACTGAGCTAAAGCGGCGAAAGCCTAACAATGGTCAAAGGTTTTGCACCTTACATATCAGATGTTTGTAAAAACACCTGAAAAAAATTATGGTGCCCAGAGGCGGAATCGAACCACCGACACGCGGATTTTCAATCCGCTGCTCTACCGACTGAGCTATCTGGGCAACGGGGTGTATTAAACGGATTTAACGCTTTTAAGTCAATCTTTTTTTGTCACAAGCGCATCAACCGCGCATAAGTTGAACAAATCTGCCGTTAAAGCCGAAAAAACCATCAGTTCTGTAGTAAAAACGCCAGCATCAACCCAGAAAAAATTTGAGACTGTCATTAAACTAGTTACAATGAAATATCCATCCTTAGATCAACGACCTATTTATGAACAGTCCCATCACATCTTCACAAGGTCGCATTTTTAGCTTGATGGCCTTGTTGGTTTTGATTTTGTCATGCAGCCATGCTGCATTGCAGTGGCAAGGTTATAAAACCTCGCAGCAAGAAGACACCCAACGGCTTAACTCACAAGTGGAGATTATCGCAGCCGCAGTGATAAACGACATCAACGCCGGTAAAGTTCAACAAGCCGATGATTGGTTACATCAACAAAATGTGCATAAAGCCTATAGCTTTTATGTCATGCAGGCCGACCCACAGAGTGTCGATGGCAGCGATAAATTAATACTCAGCGTAGGCGACCCAACCCTGATCAATCCGCGTTCAAGCACCATGCCAGATGATGTGCTAGTGGCGTCGACGGAACTTGCGCCCTATCGCATGCTCCTGGCGCAACCATTGCCACCGCTTTGGCAACAATTTACCAGCAGCATTATTCTGTTGATTGGTGGCGGCCTTATCGCTTTTGCACTGAGCCATTTACTTAATCGCATCCTCAATAAAGAATTGGATGCCCTCACCTTTGAACTCACACTCGCGCTGGATCGGCAGCAGTTTCATGGCACTATTACGCCAACGGGTGCACTGCAAAACCTAGCCATGCGCATTAATCAACTTTTCAGCACTATTGTTGACGAACGGCAGCAATTAAAAGAATCGGAACAAGCGATTTCCCAGCTGCGTTACGAAGTTGATACCAGGATCAGAGAACGCACAGATGCCTTACAAACCGCTAAACAAGCAGCAGAACGAGCCAACGAGGCAAAATCGACCTTTTTAGCCACCATGAGCCATGAGATACGAACGCCCATGAATGGCATTATTGGTACTATCGATTTATTACGCAAAACCGATCTCACCACAGCACAATTTCGCATGACCGACACCATCCGCGAGTCGTCATTTTCATTGTTACGCATTTTGGACGATATCTTAGACTTCTCAAAAATCGAAGCTGGCAAGCTTGAGCTTGAGATGTTGCCATTATCCATCAATGACATTGTCGAAGCCGTGGGGCGCATTCTAGTGTCGATGGCACTGCAGCGCCAAATTGATTTAAAATTGTACGTTGACCCCAAAATCCCAGATGGGCTTCTTGGCGACCCAGTACGATTACGACAAATTTTGTACAACTTGGCTGGGAACGCCATTAAATTCACGGAAACCACGCCACATAAAACGGGGCTTGTGCAATTACGCGCCGAGCTTATCCAAGAGAACATGGAGTTTTGTCATATCAAAATCACCGTGAGTGATAACGGCAAAGGCATGACAGAACGACAAAGCCACCACGTGTTTCAGCCCTTTAATCAAGGAGAGGGTTCGATTACACGTAAATACGGTGGAACTGGATTGGGTTTGTCCATCTGTCAGCGCCTGACAGCATTGATGTATGGTGAAATCGACGTACAAAGTACCGTCGGGGTTGGTACCGAATTTTTTGTCACGCTGCCGATGCGCCGTACCGATGAAATTCATAAACAGCCCGATGATTTACTGGCCCATACCAGTGTTGCCTTAGTTAGTAGTGACGAGATAAATAGCCAGACGCTAACCAGTTATCTCAGCTATGCCGGTGCCGATATTCAGCACTGGTCACAGCTGCCAACCTCAGAACAACTGCAGCCGCTTAAACCTCAACAAAAACGCTTATGGCTGCTCGATGCAACCTATGAACAGCTCAGTGCAGAGCACATTAAGTTGCTACTGCAGCATGCCGAGACGGCGCAAGATAAAATGGTGGTGTTAACCAATCTGCCTGAACTACCTACCCCAGAAGATCCGCGGATTTATTTCTTGCATGCCAGCCCCATTTGCCGCAGCCAGATATACGATGCTTTGCAGGTATCGGCCGGTCGTAAAGTTCCACAAGGCAAAGATCATGACAAAATCACCGTCGCGGCAGCGCCCACCGTATCATCGGCCCGCGATCAAGGTCAGCTGATTTTATTGGCCGAAGATAACTTGATGAATCAACGCGTGATTATGGAACAGTTGGATGCGTTGGGTTATGCAGTTGAAGTCGCCGATGACGGCGCTATTGCGCTTGAGATGTGGCGTAAATATCGCTACCCGCTACTGTTAACCGATTTACACATGCCAAACATGAGTGGCTATGACTTAGCCGCGGCTATTCGCAAAGAGTCATTGCAATATGATGATGAAAGCTCGCGTTATACGCGGATCATCGCCGTTACAGCCAATGCGCTAAAAGGGGAAGAGCAAAAATGTTTAAGTGTGGGTATGGATGGTTACATTACCAAACCCATCGAATTAGCCGTCCTTGATCAAGTGTTACAGCGCTGGTTACCTCGGCCCATCGCCGACGCGAACAACGCCAATACCAGCAATACCGATCGGTTAACACAAAATTCGCCGATTTGTTTTACCACCATTGCGAATTTCTTGGGCAATAATCCACGCAAACACGAAGAGTTTTTAAACTATTTTGTTCGACACGGTGCCGAGTTATTGCAGCAGTTAAATGATGCGATTGATCAACAAAACTGGTCGCAGTTGCAGTCGGTGTCGCATCAATTAAAATCTGTTGCCAAAAGTGTTGGAGCCTTAGCACTATCCGAAGTTGCACAACGCTTGGAGTTTGCCAGCGAACGCGCAGAATCATCGCAAAATTTCATAGATGAATTAACGCCGCTACGAACGCAACTGCAACAGCATTATCAGGCGGTGGTTGATTATATTCAGCGACGCTATTAGCGCTGGTTGCAAAGGATGATTGCAAAGGTTGGGTTATAAGAGCTGTAAAGGATTTTGTCCGTGGTCTGTCGTGGCTTAGCCGATACAGCGCCATCACATGAAAAAATCGTCATATAGAAAAGCCCTCATATAGAAAAGCAGTCATATAGAAAAGCCGTCATTCGACGGCTTTTTTCATAGCGATAGTTTTATCAAAAATTTGACCCGCGCTTGGCAACTTAGCTTTTCGCGGACGTATCCAAGGGGCTAAAACTTTTCACCAAATCATCCAAGGCTTTCATTTGCAATAGATAATCTTCCAATGCAGCCAACGGCAACGCACATGGACCATCACATAATGCTTGATTTGGATCTGGATGCGCTTCGATAAACAAACCAGCTAAACCAAGCGCCATACCAGAGCGCGCCAACTGCGCCGCTTGCGCGCGTCGTCCGTCGGCAGAATCAGCACGGCCTCCTGGACGTTGTAATGCGTGAGTTGCATCAAAAATGACCGGAGCAAACTGCTTCATGTCATCCATCCCCAACATATCAACCACTAAATTGTTATAGCCAAAACATGAGCCACGTTCACACAAAATGACTTTATCGTTGCCTGCTTCATGAAACTTAGTCAGGATATGGCGCATTTCATGCGGCGCCAAAAACTGTGGTTTCTTCACATTTATCACGGCACCGGTTTGCGCCATCGCCACCACTAAATCAGTTTGACGGGCTAAAAATGCTGGCAATTGAATCACATCTACCACTTCAGCTACCGGCGCCGCCTGATAAGGTTCATGCACGTCGGTGATCAGAGGAACATTAAAGGTTTGCTTAATTTCTTCAAAAATGCGCAAGCCTTGTTCCATACCTGGGCCACGATAGGAATGCACCGAGGAACGGTTGGCTTTATCAAACGAGGCTTTAAACACGTAAGGAATGTTTAATTTGGCACAGACGGTGACATAATGCTCTGCAATACGCATGGCTAGATCACGCGACTCCAAGACGTTCATGCCACCAAACAATACAAATGGCTTGTCGTTCGCAACGTTAAGTTGACCAATAGAAACATTATGCTGGGCCATCAGGCCTCCTTAATTCATGATTAATTTAACGTAAGCCACGCCGATGTTAGCAAAAGGCTTAGCTTACCTAGATACAATAACCGTCTATCAAACTGCTTTTAGCGTGCCCAACAGTTAACCTTGGCTTACAAAACTGCCTTACCATCAAGTTCAAAACATGAACTCACACGACGGGATGAAAAAATCGCGGTGCAAGATTAATGCACAGCAGGCTGTGCTTTGGCCGCATGATTGAGCTGCTCTTGCAAATGCAAGGCCACAGGATCATCCGGACGCTGCGCCAGGTAAAAGTCAAAATCAGCCTTGGCCTGCGTTATGGCACCCAATTGCTGCAAAATAACACCTCGATCGCGGCGTAAATCAAAATCCTGCGGCATTAATTGCAATTGCGCTTCAACCAAAATCAGCGCATCACTAAATTGCCGTAGCAATAAGGCCAGCGTCTTTTGCTGCTGCAAACACGCATGTAACCACGATTTACCTTGCAAGCGGCCAATATCTAATCGCGCAGTCAAACCAAGCTCATGCTCGCGTACCCAACATAGTGGCTGCGTAGCCCATGGCCAGAAACTCAGTACTGCCTGCTCGTCGGTGGACGGCTGCATTTGCACAAAAAGCCGTAATTGTTGCTGATGCCGAATGCATTCAACCTTTAAACCCACCGATTCCAATAATGCCGCCAGCAAAAACGCCAGCACGAGAGGATCGCCTTGTCGATATAACAATAAACCGTGCAAGGTTGCAGGATTAATGGGGTACGCCGCCCCTGGTGCGACATCCGCATAAACAGCTTCTGGCACTGAGTGATCTAGGGGTTCAAGCAGCCATTCACGGCGCAGGATTGCAATTAGTTTTAGACAATATTCTTCCAAGTCCCCCACGCCGGCGGGCATTGCCGCCTGCCACTGTTGCAACTGCGCGGCAGCCGCAGTTTGTAACGACGTAGGGATCATAGGCTTTTCGGCGGCAAGCAGCTGCGCAAGCCAATCGGTAACCGACAGGGTAGACTTCATGCGCGACAACCTAACAAAATTAACCTAATAAAAATGGTGTTTTAGTCATGACCATGCGAAGCGCTAACATCAACCAGCCTAAGGCGCCGACAAAGGCAAATACCCGCAGCATTGTAGTGCGAGCTTTAAAGGCGTAGACACCCAATAAGATGTAAGCTGCCACTGCGATGATTTTTTCTGCCAACCACAATTGCTCTAGCGGATTGATTTGTAACAGCCAGACCAAGACGGCGGCGGATACTAACAAAAAGGTATCAATCACATGGGGTAACACTTTTACGAGCTTACGCTGTAACAGCGCGGAACCTTTGATGGATAACACAAAACGTATAACAAAAAACGATACACTCAACAGCACCAACAGCAGGTGCAGATGTTTTACAGCCATATACATGGTGATAATTTCCAAAAGTTACGCGACATCCACTGTTGCAAGTTATTTATCCGGGTATTTTTGCAGTATCAGCTCTATTTTGTCGACCCGAGAACGCAAGATTTCCACCAGTTTAGGGTCAAATTGTTTGCCCGATTGTTTGATCACGTAATCCAGCACCTGCTCCGCAGGCCAAGCTTCTTTGTAGCAACGGGCATGCCGCAAGGCGTCATAGACATCGGCCAAAGCAACAATACGACCGTAAATGTGGATTTGCTCGCCCATTTTACCGTCTGGATAACCGCTGCCATCCCAACGCTCATGATGATCACGCGCTATGATGGCACCTGCCTTAATGGTGGCGCGTTTGGAATCTTTCAAGATGTTGTAGCCAATACTGGCATGCTGTTTCATGATTTCCCATTCATCCGGCTGAAGGTTATCGGGTTTATTCAAAATGGCATCTGGAATACCAATTTTACCAACATCATGCAGCGGCGAGGCAAACATTAATCGTTCCGCGTCGTCATCCGCTAAACCATAGGCTTTGGCCAGATCATAACAAATAAAGGCGACCCGCTTCACATGATTACCAGTCTCGGTCGAGCGCTGCTCCACCGCTTCACTTAAGCGATAGACAATCTCACGTTGGGTATCTTCAATTTCATGTTGTAATTGCACATTTTCATAGGCAATTTGCACGTTTTGCGAGAAAAGTTCGATCAGCCGTTTTTGTGTTTCATTGACTAAATTCGGCAAGCCCGAGACATACAGCAGAGATCCATGGGTAAATTTACTGGTACAGTAGGCCACTAAATAATTTTCGCGATACACAATACTGCGCGACGTTAAGGCTTGCTGGAACGCTTCTAACAACGTCGGATCCAACACTTCCTGTACCGCTTTGCCTTCTTTATGTTCAAACTCACCGAGGCCAGCAAACACCACCAGCTGCTGTGGATCGGTATTGTCGCTGACATTGCCCGCCACCAAAGATGACGTCACCAGCAAAGCATCATCATTACAACCCAAAATCGAGGTTAATTGCTGCAGTACACCATCAATAAACTGCTCCATCGAATGCGAGGCAAACAAATCCGCGGATGCAGTAATGATTTTTTCTAAGCCTCGACGCGAGTTGTCAATCGCTAAAATGTCACGGTAAGAGCGTAAACTCGACATGACGACGGTAAATAATTTTTGCGCAGTCAGCTCGGTCTTCGATTTGTAGTCGTTGATATCGTAATTGACAATCACTTGACGTTCGGGCGCTTGGCCGGGTTGGCCGGTACGTAAGATGATGCGAAGATAATGATTGTGCAGGACTTCTCGAATATAGCGAGCCACCAGTAAACCAGCATCATCCGTTTCCATCACCACATCAAGCAGAATAATAGCGGCATCAGGGTGTTGCTCGACCAGCAATTTGGCATCTTGGCCTGAAAAAGCACTAAAAAATTCTAAGTTTTTACCTTGAAACACAAAGTCACTTAACGCGAGTTTCGTGACGGCATGCACTTCCGGTTCATCATCAACGATTAAAATCTTCCAACTGCCATTATGGGCTGGCGCGAGCTCTTCCGTCTCGTCTGCAAATAAAAAGTCATTCGCCACAGCGCTTCCTCTGCTAAACCAAGCTAAGTCTCTGATCAATAGGAATAGTTATATGCTGACTTTCGCAAGTGGTCAAAAGCTATTATCAATTTTGGCGAAATAGACTGCCAGCGGTGAACACTGGCCATAAAAACGCAGTAACTTGAAAAATGGGCATATGCGGGGATCTTTACGCAGCGAATAAGCCTCAAGCTTCGCGGCACGAGATAAACATGGAATACATCAGCTATATGAGGGCGACGCTTGGCGGTTTATGCAACCAAGCAGCCGCCACTGATCCGCCATTGGCCGCCATAATCACGCCGCGACTCGACTTGGCTAAACCCAGCATCACGCAATAACTGCTGGACGGCATCCGCCTGTTGATAGCCATGTTCTAACCATAGCCAACCTTGCGGCATTAAATATCGCGGCGCATGCTGGCAAATATGGCGTAAATCAGCCAGTCCTTGTTCTTTCGCCACAAGTGCCGACAACGGTTCGGCTTGCACATCACCTTGCTGTAAATGGGGATCCGCAGCATCAATGTAAGGTGGATTACTGACAATTAAATCAAAACGCGGATCTGCAGGCAGCGCACTAAACCAATCACTGACCGCAAACTGACAATTTTGAAGCTGATGCTGACGGGCATTGTGCAGAGCCAAATCGACGGCGGCCGCAGAAAAATCCAGCCCTTGCAGCTGCCAACCCGGCCGATGATACGCCAGCGCAATGGCGATGGCACCAGTGCCAGTGCCTAAATCAAGCACTTTGGCTCTCGCTGGTAAGGGCAAGCCTAAACAATGCTCAACCAAAACCTCGGTATCTGGCCTTGGGATCAACGTGGCGGGACTGACCTTCAACTCCAACTGATAAAACCACCAGCGTTCGGTAATATACGCTAAAGGCTCCCCCTGACAGCGCCGCGTTAAGGCACTATCTAGGCGCTGTTGTTCGGCAACAGTAAGGGGTTTATCGGCATAGACGATGATATCACTCAGGCTGCAATCAAGCACATCCGCCATCAGCCGACGCGCTTCAAACCGCAGATCCGTGACCTGAGGATCTTTGGCTTGCAGGCGGGTTAACGCCTGCATCGCCTGCTGCAGCCATGCTTGGCGCTGCATTAACGGTTGTCGTCCGCCAAGGCCGCCAGCAGGTCAGCTTGGTGTTCGTTACGCAGTGGTTCTAACACTTGATCCAAATCACCTTCCATCACATCCAATAACCGATAAATGGTTAAATTGATCCGATGATCGGTCAAGCGGCCTTGTGGGAAGTTGTAGGTACGGATCCGTTCGGAACGATCCCCCGAACCGACCAACGAACGGCGCGTGGACTCTTCCACCAACCGGCGTTTTTCATCTTCAGCCGCTTGAATACGCGATTGCAGCACGCTCATAGCACGAGCGCGGTTTTTGTGCTGCGAACGCTCATCCTGACACTCCACCACAATACCGGTTGGAATGTGGGTGATGCGGATGGCCGAATCAGTTCGGTTAACGTGCTGACCACCGGCCCCAGAGGCGCGGTAGGTATCGACTCTTAAATCGGCCGGATTGATTTCAATGGCTTCGCTTTCTGGAACTTCTGGCATAATCGCGATAGTACAGGCTGATGTATGTACCCGGCCTTGCGATTCGGTTTCAGGTACACGCTGCACGCGGTGACCACCTGATTCAAATTTGAGCATGCCATAGGCGCCCTCGCCCTGCACACTGGCGATCACTTCTTTATAGCCGCCATGCTCACCATCGTTGCAGCTGACGATTTCGACTTTAAATCGTTGCCGTTCACAGTAGCGACTGTACATACGGAATAAATCACCGGCAAAAATGGCGGCTTCATCCCCGCCCGCACCGGCGCGGATCTCCAAGAAGCAGTTGTTTTTGTCGTTGGGGTCTTTGGGCAACAACAAAATTTGCAGCGTCTTATCGAGCGCTTCAATCCGTTCCTTCGCCGCTTTGAATTCGTCTTGCGCCATCTCGCGCATATCAGGATCGCTATCTTTCATCATATCCTCAGCACTGAGCAAATCTTGCTGTGCTTGACGGTATTGATTAAAGGTGGCGCTAATTTCTTCTAACTGACTGTATTCTTTTGATAATTCGCGAAAACGACTTTGGTCCGAAATCACAGAAGCGTCACTTAACAGTGCTTGCACTTCTTCATAGCGTTCCACCAGACCTTCGAGTTTACGATAGACCGAATCTTTCATGAGTGTATCTGTACCTGATTAGAGATCTAACAATGTGTTGATCAGGGTTTGCGATTCTAGCGGCTCATGCTGCACCAGTTGCCGCAACGCTTTGGTCGGTGCATGCATTAAACGGTTACTGAGTTTAGTGGCTAATTCTTGGACAACTTTTTCGCTATCCTGACCACTTGCTAATTGTTTGAGGGCCCGCTCTACCAGTTCGAGTTTGACATGTTCCACTCTCTCACGGTAATCACGCACCCAATCAATATGATGCTGTAACGCCAGCCATTGGCCAAATTGCGCAACGCCATCGGCGATAATCAGCTCGGCTTGCGCCGCTGCTTGCTGACGTGATTGCATGTTTTGCGCCACTATGGTTTGCAAATCATCAACCGTGTATAAAAAGGCATCATCAAGCTCGGCCACTTGCGCTTCAATATCACGCGGCACGGCTAAATCCACCAATAACATCGGACGATGCCGACGTTTTTTTAGCGCTTGCTCCACCATACCTTTGCCAACTAACGGTAACGTACTGGCGGTGGAACTGATGACAATGTCGGCCTGCACCAACGCTTGCGGCACTTCGGCTAAGCTAATCACACTGGCCTGCCACTGCTGTGCCACGGCTTGCGCTCGCTCGTAGGAGCGATTGGCCACGGTTAGATGGTTCGCGCCTTGCTCAATCAAGTGCTTACCAACCAGCTCGATGGTTTCACCGGCGCCGATAAGCAGCACTTTACTGTCGGTTAATTTTCCAAAAATTTGTTTCGCCAACGCCACGGCCGCAAAAGCGACGGATACGGCACTGGCACCAATGTCGGTGTCAGTGCGAACTTGTTTCGCCACGGCAAAGGTTTTTTGGAACAACCGCTCAAACAAAGGTGCGATGGCCCCCACCTGTTTGGCTTGATTAAATGCTTGTTTTACTTGGCCTAAAATTTGGGGCTCACCCAACACCAAGGAATCCAAACCGGATGCAACACGCATTAAATGCGTTGCGGCAGCGTCATGCTGATGCAAATATAAATGCGGACGAATATCCGTCAGGCTCAGTTTATGAAACTGCGCCAACCACTGGATCACCTGTTCCGCTTGCTCCGAGGAACCACTGAAGTACAATTCAGTACGGTTACAGGTTGAAACAATAACGGCATCATCGACCCGAGCCAATGCCCGCACCGCACGCAGCGCTTCCGCCATTTGTTCCGGCGCAAACGCAACTTGTTCGCGCAGTGCGACCGGAGCCGTTTTGTGATTGATCCCTAACGCAAAAATAGTCATTCACCTCAACGCCCCCAGCAAATGCGGGATAAAGGTCGCCATAAAAGGCAAATTGTACGAAAATACGCACCCTAATGAAAGCCTGAAACGCAGGCTTGACGATAAACCATGTCCAAACCAAGGATATTCATGTGAAACTAGCCCATTTATTGTGCGCCGTACTGCTCTCTAGCGCACTTGGCGGTTGTCAATTGCTACCGTCGCCGCCGGTCGAATTGCCTTTACCAGCCCAGCAGCGCCAAACACAACTGGCGAAGCTTCAGCAATTCACCATTCAATCGAGCCTCGGCGTCACCACCCCCGACCAAAGCGTGAAAGGCAGCCTGCAATGGCAACAACACGGCGAATATTATGAAGCTCGCATGAATACCTTCGTCGGTATAAATATTTTTACTATCAAAACCGACGCGACCGGTGCACAGGTGCAAGTGGACGGACAGTTACACCACGCCGACTCGGCAACCGCGCTGTTGGATTATTTATCTGGCTGGAGCTTACCTATCGCTGAAATGCCGCTGTGGCTCAAAGGGATGGCCAGCCCCAGCAGCCAAGATCAACGTTTTGATACGCTTGGGCGCCTGACATCCTTTCGGATGGTCGATAGTCAGCAACAACATTGGCGCGTGCAATATCTAGAATTCTTTCCTGACCGGCTGGCGTTGCCTAAAAAAATTACCTTATCGTCAGACCGTGTTGAACTTAAATTGGTGATCCGTTCATGGAATTATTAACCTTGCCCGCTGTGGCCAAACTGAACTTGTTTTTACACATCACCGGCCGTCGTGCTGATGGTTACCACAACTTGCAAACGCTGTTTCAACTGCTGGATGTAGGTGATGAACTGCAGTTTCGTCCGCGACACGATGGCCATATTGTGCTTGTTTGCAATCAACAAGCGCTTGTCAATGATGACAACTTGGTGATGCGTGCCGCGCGTTTGTTACAAAAAGTGGCCCCTGCCAATGCCGGCGTCGATATTTTTCTTGATAAAAAGTTGCCCATGGGCGGCGGCTTAGGTGGCGGGTCTTCCGATGCGGCCACCACCTTAGTGGCACTGAATAAACTGTGGGATCTCAAACTAAGCACAGCGACACTCTGTGAAATGGGCCTGACGCTGGGCGCTGATGTACCGGTATTTGTGAACGGTTACACGGCCTTTGCCGAAGGTGTGGGGGAAAAATTACAAGCGATTGCATTACCAGAGCGCTGGTACTTAGTGGTCACGCCCAACTGTCATATCAGCACCGCAGAGGTGTTTAAACATCCAGATTTAATCCGCAATAGCCCCATCATTGCCGCACAAGATGTACTAAACTGCCAATGGCGAAATGACTGCCAGCCACTGGTTGAACGTCTCTACCCTGCGGTTGCAATAACCTTACGCTGGTTGGTAGAATACGCGCCGTCTCAAATGACGGGCACTGGCGCCAGTGTTTTTGCACCATTTCCGGATGAACGCAGTGCTCGTCGAGCCCTCGCCGACTTACCCGCTGCTTGCAGTGGATTTGTCGCCCGCGGGGTCAACCAGTCACCGCTATTGACTGCATTGACACAAGCCGTCTAACAACCAAGCTGCGTTTGCTTGCGTCATTGCAAGCCTTCAAGCACAGCCAATTTGCAACCGGACTCACAACTGCCCGAGGATCCTGACCGTGCCCGACATGAAGATTTTTGCTGGTAATGCTGTACCAGAACTCGCTAAAAAAATTGCCAGCCGTTTATATATTAAGCTCGGCGATGCCGACGTCGGTCGTTTTAGCGATGGCGAAGTGAGTGTGCAAATTAATGAAAACGTCCGTGGATCGGACGTTTTTATTATCCAGTCAACCTGCGCCCCGACCAACGATAACTTAATTGAATTAGTGGTCATGGTTGACGCTTTACGTCGCGCCTCTGCCGGCCGGATCACCGCCGTGATCCCTTACTTCGGTTATGCCCGCCAAGACCGTCGCGTCCGCTCAGCTCGCGTGCCTATCACCGCCAAAGTCATCGCCGACTTCTTATCCAGTGTTGGTGTTGACCGTGTATTAACGGTTGACCTGCACGCCGAACAGATCCAAGGTTTCTTTGATGTGCCGGTTGATAACGTGTTCGCCTCACCGGTGCTGCTGGATGACATGCGTAAACGTGAATTCGTTGCACCTGTGGTGGTGTCGCCGGATATTGGTGGTGTGGTACGTGCACGCGCTGTGGCCAAACTGCTCAATGATGCAGATTTGGCAATTATCGACAAACGTCGGCCAAAAGCCAACGTAGCGCAAGTGATGCATATCATTGGTGATGTTCGTGATCGTGACTGTATCATCGTGGATGACATGATCGACACCGGCGGTACCTTGTGCAAAGCGGCCGAAGCGTTAAAAGAGCAAGGCGCACGCCGTGTGTTTGCTTACGCCACCCACCCAGTGTTTTCAGGTAATGCGCCAGAAAATATTCGCAACTCGGTGATTGATGAGCTGATCATCACTGACACTATCCCGCTGACGGCGGAAATGAAGGCCGTGAGCAAAGTGAAACAATTAACACTAAGCGAAATGCTGGCAGAATGTATCCGCCGTATTTCAAACGAAGAATCTATTTCTTCTATGTTTGATTAATTCACCTCGCCGACCAACATTTGCTCTGCGCTTCAGGCGCAGGGCATTTGCTGGTTTACATACCACGCCAAACCAACATTTTTCCCGCTATATTTATCTCTCCTATTTTGCACCGCTTTACTTTTTTGTTTTGTGCTTAGTAGCCACATCCATAGACCCATTGCACTTCCATATGGCTCTTCCATATTGCATTTCTATATCGCACTTCTATATCGAACTTCTATATCGAACTTCTATATCGCACTGCCATAGTGCGTTTATGTTCAGTCGGTTTGCTATGCACCCGTTGGTGGCTGTAACCTTTTCACGATATTTACGCCTTACTTACTAAACCGCTTGCCCCTTGGACTTCGCGTTTAAACGCTGCTGAATTAACCTCACTGGCTATTTTTTGTTGGCAGCATCCGAGCACGATGCTATCATGACGCGCTTTTTTCCTGCCGCGAGGTAGCAAAAGCAACAGTTCCGTTTTTCTGGTCGCGGAAAACGGATACATTTCATTTTTGGAGAACAACATGTCTGAAGCTATTTTTGTATTAAATGCCGAAGTTCGTAACGACTTGGGGAAAGGTGCGAGCCGCCGCCTGCGTCACGCGGACAAAGTTCCTGCCATTATCTATGGTGGTGACAAAGCGCCAGTATCTATCACACTGGACCACAACAAACTGATCCAAGCTCAAGCTCACGAAGCTTTCTACACCCACATCCTGACCATCAACCTGGCCGGTGAAGAAGTGAAAGCTATCGTTAAAGCAATGCAACGTCACCCGTTCAAGCCAAAAGTAACACACGTTGACTTCCAACGCGTTGAAGCTGGCCATGAACTGCACACTATCGTTCCTCTGCACTTCATCAACGAAGCTGCTGCAGCGAAGAAAGGTGGCATCGTTGCTCACCACATCAACGAAATCGCCATCAACGTTCTGCCAGAAAACCTGCCAGAATTCATCGAAGTTGATTTAGCGAATGTTGAAGTTGGTCAAACTCTGCACTTATCAGACCTGAAAGTTCCAGCCGGCGTGACTATCGCTGAACTGGCTAAAGGTGCAGGTCATGACCAAGCGGTTGTTTCTGTAAACAAACCAGCTGGCAAAGCCGACGCTGAGTAAGCATGACAGAAGCGATTACGCTGATCGTGGGCTTGGGTAATCCAGGCCCCGAATATACCCAGACCCGGCATAATGCCGGGCAGTGGTTTGTTGAACAAATGGCGCGTCGTCATAACGCCCCCCTCAAAGCTGAACCACGTTTTTTTGGTCTCACCGGTAAATTTTTACTCCACGGTCGTGAAATTAAACTGCTCATTCCCACTACATTTATGAATTTAAGCGGGAAATCAGTATTGGCCATGGCGCAATTTTATAAAATTGAACCGCAACAGATATTAGTCGCACATGACGAAATGGCATTGTTGCCTGGTACGGCCAAATTAAAACTCGGTGGTGGCCATGCCGGTCACAACGGTTTAAAAGATATTGCCAACAAATTTGGCAACAACCCCAATTTTTATCGCTTACGCTTAGGCATTGGCCATCCTGGTCACAAAGACAAAGTCACCGGATTTGTGCTGGGCAAAGCACCAAGCAATGAACAACGCTTAATTGATGATGCACTGGATGAAAGCTTACGCTGTGTCGAGTTATGGCAAGCGCAAGATTTGGTGAAAGCACAGCATCGATTGCACAGTTTTAACGCCGCAGCCACGCCAAGCTAACTGCGGCCAGCCCCTGAACGGGGTACGCCTTTGACCGATGCCGGCAGCTCCGGCGCAACAACCAATAGGAAGAACCAAATGGGTTTTAAATGTGGCATCGTTGGTTTACCAAACGTTGGTAAATCTACCTTATTCAACGCGTTAACTAAAGCAGGTATTGAAGCTGCCAATTTCCCGTTCTGTACCATTGAGCCGAATACGGGCGTAGTCCCTGTACCGGACCCACGGTTAACCAAATTGGCTGAAATTGTGAATCCACAACGTATTTTACCAACCACCATGGAATTCGTAGATATCGCGGGCTTGGTGAAAGGTGCGTCCAAAGGTGAAGGTTTAGGCAATAAATTCTTAGCCAATATCCGCGAAACCGATGCCATCGGCCATGTGGTGCGTTGTTTTGATGATGAAAACGTGATTCACGTCGCAGGCAAAGTCGATCCAGCAGAAGATATCGATACCATTAATATGGAATTGGTATTGGCAGATATGGACAGCTGCGATCGCGCCATTTTACGTGTAAGCAAAAAAGCCAAAGGCGGCGATAAAGACGCTAAAGCGGAAATGGAAGTACTGGAGCTGGTGAAAGCCCACTTGGAGCAAGGGTTAACTTTACGCCAACTGGAGTTATCACCCGAGCAAAAAGCGCTGATCGCGTACATGAATTTCCTGACCATCAAACCGACGATGTATATCGCCAACGTGCTGGAAGATGGTTTTGACAACAATCCGCACTTGGATGTGGTAAATGCGATTGCCGCCAAAGAAGGCGCTATTGTAGTGCCAGTTTGCGCTGCGATCGAGTCTGAAATTTCTGAATTGGAAGATGACGAAAAAGCAGAGTTCCTCGAGTCTATGGGCCTGAGTGAACCCGGTCTTAACCGAGTGATCCGTGGTGGTTATTCACTGCTGAACTTGCACACTTATTTCACCGCCGGCGTTAAAGAAGTGCGCGCTTGGACTATCCCCGTCGGTGCAACCGCACCGCAAGCGGCCGGTGTGATCCATACCGACTTTGAACGTGGTTTCATTCGCGCGCAAGTGGTGTCTTACGATGATTTTGTGGCCTGTAACGGTGAAGCGGGCGCGAAAGAAGCCGGTAAACTGCGGGTAGAAGGTAAAGGCTACGTTTGTAAAGACGGCGATGTGATGCACTTCTTGTTTAACGTCTAATCGCTGCGTCGCTGAGGCTACACGCCGGTATTTCATACCGCACCTGAGCCACACCGCAAATAAAAAAGCAGTCGTTTACCGACTGCTTTTTTTATACCCAACGATGGGTTCATCACTGTCAACGCGACCATCGCTGCCATCATCGCCATCGCTGGTGAGGGTAAAGGGTGCGAGACAGCAATAAAACAGCAACGAGTACTCACCTGTACGAAACACTGTAGCCTACTGTTTTTGCAAGAACCTTTTCGTAAGAGCGCTTTCGCAAGAGCGTTTCAACCTAAACGCTCTTGCTGCCAAACATTGCTATAACGCCATTATATCGATGCGCGATAGTTATCTTGCATAGTGTAACGCATGGCATACCAGGCAAAAATTGCCGATGCGACCAACGCAAAACCGGCAAAGAAGAACATCAAAAATGCGGTTTGCGACAGTCCGGTGCTCGCCACATGCGCCAGCACCGTATCACTACGAATACTGTTGTTTGCCAGCAATACCCATAGGTTACCGACCGTAACCGACAACTGCCAGAAACTGGTAATGGTCCCTTTCATCGCAGCCGGTGCTTGACTGTAGGCAAATTCCAGCCCTGTAGCCGACACCAACACCTCGCCAAAAGTTAACAGCGCGTATGGCAGTACCTGCCACACAATCGACATCACTTCACCGCCATCCATAGCCAATTGGATAGAGCCAATCGCAATCCACGCCAAGCCAGCGAAAGCGATCCCTGCCCCCATACGACGCAGTGGTGTCACTGACACGCCGGCTTTTTCTAGCAAAGGATAAAGTATCATATGATTAAACGGGATCAGCAGCATCACCAATAATGGATTTAACGCTTGCATCATGGCCGGTTCAAACCATTCGGGTTTACTCATATCGTTGGCTTGTAAAATCCAAGTCGACGCTTTTTGGTCAAACAGCGACCAAAATGGCGTCACTAAGGCAAACAGGATCAAAATGCGCAGAACCACACGCACCCCATCCACAGCTGCCGCAGGATGAATTGCCTTGGCGCGTTCGAGCTGCAGCGCCGCACCTGCTCCACCAAAGCCCATCACCAGCACTAATGCCAAGCAAAACGCGGCCACAAAACCTAAGCTGGCCATCTGGCTTAAACTAAACAGCGCCAACGCAGCACCAACCACAGCGATAAATAGACCGTAATTTGGTGATGATTGCGCCGGCGTCAACAAGGCAGTTTTGACCACATTTAAAAAACTGTGCGGATTTTTCGGCTCTGGCGGCACATGCACATAGCGATGCCGGCCTAACCAAAAGAAAAAGACGGCCAAGGCCATCAATACGCCGGGAATACCAAACGCCCAGCCCGCACCGAGGTACTTGAGGGTCAATGGCATCAAGAGCGACGCAAAGAAAGAGCCAAAGTTGATGGTGAAATAAAAAATATCAAAGGCTTTTTGTGCCAACTGTTTATTACTTTGATCAAATTGATCGCCCATAAAGGCTGACACTAAGGGTTTTATCCCGCCAGAGCCCAAGGCAATTAAAAATAGTCCGGTATAAAAACCTTCTTTACTGTGCTCAAACACCGCTAAGAACAAATGACCAAGCACATAAATTAGGCTCAGATACAAAATCGTGTGGTATTTACCAAAAAAGCGGTCAGCCAACCAACCACCTAATAATGGAAAGAAGTACACCCCAATCACAAAGGAGTGAAACACATCTTTGGCTTCACCCGCTCGCAAATGTTCAGGGACAGATAACAACAATGCCGTCATTAAAAACGGCGTGAGAATATTGCGCATGCCATAAAAACTAAAGCGTTCGCAGGCCTCATTGGCAATAATATAGGGAATTTGGCGCGGCCAACGCGCCGTTTGTTGGTGTTTCATCGGTTTTATCCTTAGTTATGGCCATTTTTCGTCACCGACCGGCGAAATGGCATCGCAGGCATGCTATAGCAATTAACTATAAAAACCCATATCGAACTCGGCCACTGCACAGCAAAACAGCATAATTTGCTTGCGATTTCAACAGGCTGAATAATATTTCAGCGAACGAATCAAAAATACAAAAAACCTTAGAAAAAACGGTTGACGCCTAGGGGTCGCATCTGGATAATACGCGGCACTTGCTTAGGACAACTAAGACAGCAAAATAGTGGCTACATAGCTCAGCTGGTTAGAGCACAGCACTCATAATGCTGGGGTCGCAGGTTCGATTCCCGCTGTAGCCACCACTTAATGCTTGTCAAATACCGTAGGTTGTCTAGGTTTGCGGAAGTGGCGAAATTGGTAGACGCACTGGATTTAGGTTCCAGCGCCGCGAGGCGTAAGAGTTCGAGTCTCTTCTTCCGCACCATTGCAAGTAAGATTTCTGCAGTTTGCTGCAGGGGTGTAGCCAAGCGGTAAGGCAGCGGGTTTTGATCCCGCCATTCTGGGGTTCGAATCCCTGCACCCCTGCCATTTAATTTAGTGGCAGTATGGTCATCACATCGTACACATTGCGCCACCGAGTTACTGCAGGGGTGTAGCCAAGCGGTAAGGCAGCGGGTTTTGATCCCGCCATTCTGGGGTTCGAATCCCTGCACCCCTGCCATCATTTAGAACCCAGCTACGGCTGGGTTTTTTCTTTTGATTCGCGCAACATTCAATACCCAAAGGCTTGCCATACCCCTGCATGAAAGCCATCTTCATAACACATAACGCAAGCATCTATGAAAGTACGCGGGCTCACACCTTGACCTAAGCCCACGCTATAAAATGCGGCCAGCGACCGCTTTGATAAAACTCGTGGCTATTACACTAATCTCGTGGCGTTACACTAAGCCCGCCGCATATTTGCCGACCAAGGTTTTTAATGGCCCAGCGTTGCCCGCCAATTGTAATCCCAATTGACGGAGGGTTCGGATCGGGCCAAGGGAGGAGCCGAACACATGATAAAAGGCATCCATCGCCGTCATCATGGTGCTATTGGCCATTCGTCGCTCACGCTCATAGCGCGTTAACAACGATGGTTCCGCCAAGTCTTGCCCAGCGTGCCACTGCGCTTTGAGCAGTGTTGCTAACACTTGTGCGTCGGCAAATCCTAAATTCACGCCCTGTCCTGCCAATGGATTTATGGTATGGGCGGCATCCCCCACTAAAACTACACGATGGGCAAAATACTGGTTCGCATGGCTGCGCGTAAGCGGAAAATACGCGGCTTGCAACACGGTAAACTCCCCCAGTTCAGGCGGAAAATGCTGCTGAATTTCGTGCTGTAACTGTGAGGGAGTAAGTTTTGCTAACTGTGCAACGCGCGTGTGTTGGTCATACCAAACCAGAGAGGCGTTCTGTTCCGGCAGCGGTAAATAAGCGCGCGGCCCCTGCTCGGTAAATTGTTGCCAAGTCATAGGTACACTTGGGTAGGTTGTTTTGACGTTAATCAGCAAGCAGGCTTGCTGATACTGCCAGCCGGTTTGGCCGATGCCCGCCAGTTGCCGCAGGCTAGATAATGCTCCATCGGCGGCAATCACGATCTGCGCATTTAGCGTCTGACCGTCGCTTAGCACTAAGCTGGCACGGTCGGCATCTTGCGCTAACGATACAACATCTACTGGACAAAAACGCTGCACAGCATCGGGTAATTGTTGCCAAAGCGCAGCTTGGATTTCGTTATTCTCTATCATATACCCCAAGTGCGGCACGCCCAGCTCATCGGCGGTAAAATCAAGTGGCGTTGACGAGCCCTCAAAACAGCGCAAGGTCTGGTAAGGAAATATCCGCGCAGGATTGAGTGCGGCCATAGCGCCAAGTGCTTCCAACCAGGCTTCACTTCGACGATTAATAGCGCTGATCCTTAAATCAAAAGGATCATGGCTAGCCCGAGTCGCTGGCAACGCTTGCCGCTCAAGTAACGCAACTTGCATCCCTGCCTGCCCCAACGCCACCGCTAAGGACGCGCCGACCATACCGCCACCCACAATAGCTACATCAAACAAAGCCAGCCCTCCGCTATCAAAATCATGAACATTCTACCTGACTTTAACTGCAGAACTCTGCGTTGGATCAGATTTTAATAAGGCGCAACTCATCGCAGATAAATGCTGAACAAAAAAATCCAGTTTGACGGTCTCTTGAGTGGGATGGGCTATTGCCTGGTTGAACGCATGGCAACCATCAGGGCGATGTCGTAAATCGAGTAAGCCCACCTCATCGCTCGTTATTGCAATCTATTGCCCAACAGAAGGACTACAACAGTGTTTTTTTCCAGACATACGCCCCACACCATTCGCCAATCGTCGACAGCGCGCAGGCCGCTTGCCTTAGTTGCCATCTATGCAGCCTTAAGTTGCATACCCATCGGCTTTGCCCAGCAGCAGCCGTTAACCACGCCAACAAGCACGCCGACAATCGCCGCATTAGCGCAATCCGAATTACCAGCCATCGCCGAGCAAGTCAATCAGGTCCAGCCTCTGCTAAACGGCATGACAGTGCCCGTCATCACCCTGCAAGACGATGAAGGCAACACTATTGAATTAACTGAACAATTACGAAAAGCCCCCAGTATCGTCGTTTTTTTCCGTGGCGGCTGGTGCCCCTATTGCAATGCGCAGTTGGCAGGCCTACAAACCATCAGCGCCGAACTAAGCGCCATGGGCTATCAGATTATTGCCATTAGCCCAGAAACCTTGGCGATGCGCCAAGCGAGCAAAGTCAGCAACACGACCGATGCAACAGAGAAAGACAACAATCGCATAACCAATACCTACCGCCTATATGGTGATGCCAACTTTGAAGCGATGCGCGGCTTTGGCATTGCCTATTACCAAGACGATAAAACAACTGCACTTTATAAAAATAGCTATGGCATCAGCTTGAGCTACGACAGTAACGGCAAAGCTGTGTTACCGGCACCTGCAGTATTTATCCTGAACCAAAACGCCGAAGTGCAATTTAGCTATGTCCACATCAACTATAAAACACGCTTGCAGCCACAATTGCTAACACTGGCGGCTCGTTTAGCACTGCCAAGCAAATCATAACACCACCAATCAATGCATTTCATCGTGCGTCGACATCACCGCAGCCCTGAGCGCTACTAGGCTGCGGTATCTCCACGCTATCGTATTCGCCCCAACGCAACCTCGGTGCGCACAACAAAATAATGCCATCGTCGCGCACCTGATGCATTCGGCACGCATACATAGCTCATCTTTATGCAAAAATAATACATATAAATTCCATGATTTTGCATGCGCTAATACGATGATCAGAAACAGGAAAAAACCGTTGACGACCGCTGGAAAATGCGGCATTTTGCGCGCCCTAATCGTCCGTTTTGCCACACTAGGCATCGGCAACTTTTGCCCTTCGCCTCGTTTATGGCTAAAGTAATGTCTCGTTTTTCCCCTTTGCTTTGGAGAATTTAGCATGCGTAACGTCACCGTTGCCGCCACCCAAATGATTGGTGGTTGGAATGTCGAAGAAAATATTGCCCGTGGCGACAAACTGGTGCGTGAAGCCGCCAGCCAAGGTGCGCAAATCATTTTGTTACAAGAGCTTTTTGAGCGTAACTACTTCTGTCAAAAGCAAAAAGAGCATTATTTAGATTTTGCCACCAGCGTTGAAGATAACGCCGCCATCAAGCACTTTAGCAAAGTGGCTAAAGAGCTAAAGGTGGTATTACCAATCAGCTTTTATGAAAAAGCCGGTAACTGCTTCTATAACAGCGTCGCTGTGATTGATGCTGATGGTTCTTACCTTGGCACTTATCGTAAGAGCCATATTCCAGATGGCCCAGGCTATAGCGAAAAATTCTATTTCACGCCAGGTGATACTGGTTTTAAAGTGTGGGATACCGCCTACGCCAAAATTGGTATTGGTATTTGTTGGGATCAATGGTTCCCTGAATGTGCCCGTAGCATGGCATTAATGGGGGCGGAATTGTTGTTCTACCCAACCGCTATCGGTAGCGAACCGCATGATTCGAATGTAAATTCGCGTGACCATTGGCAACGTACGCAGCAAGGCCATGCCGCTGCCAACCTGGTCCCTTTAATTGCGTCCAACCGTATCGGCCGTGAAACTGAAGATGATTTTGCCATTACCTTCTACGGCAGCTCCTTTATCGCCAACGAGTATGGTGCCAAAGTGAAAGAAGCGGATGAAGTCAGCGAAACTGTGCTGGTTCACACCTTCGATTTAGATCAAGTAGCCAATAATCGCCGTGGTTGGGGCGTGTACCGTGATCGTCGTATTGACCTGTATGGTGCTTTATTAACCAAAGATGGCAAAACCACGCCAACCACAGGAAATAACTAAGGTGTCGGCCAGTTCAGTGGCGCACCGCGCCAGCCGCACGTTAGCAAGCACACCTCGCGCCGATGGTTTTTACATGCCAGCCGAGTGGGCGCCCCATCAGCAGACCTGGATGGTGTGGCCAGAGCGGACCGACAACTGGCGTTTAGGTGCGAAGCCAGCGCAACAAGCCTTTTGTGCCGTGATCCATGCGATCGCTCGCTTTGAACCTGTGACGGTGATGGTGTCGGCACGGCAGTTTGCCAACGCACAGGCTCAGCTTGATGCCGAGCCAAGTCGGTTTCCGATCCGAGTGGTTGAAGTGAGCAATAACGATGCCTGGTGTCGCGATACCGGGCCAACCTTTGTTACCAATGGCAGCGAAGTTCGCGGTGTTGATTGGACCTTCAACGCTTGGGGCGGCTTGGATGGCGGTCTATATTTCCCATGGGATCACGACGACCAAGTAGCACAAAAAGTGTTGAACATTGAAGGTTTAGCGCGCTATCGCACCGAAGGCTTTGTGCTCGAGGGTGGCGCTATCCACACCGATGGTGAAGGCACGCTGTTGACCACGGCCGAATGTTTGCTGAATAAAAACCGCAATCCTCATTTGAACAAAGCTCAGATTGAACAAATGTTGGCGGACTATTTAGCCATCGATAAGGTCATCTGGTTGGAAGAAGGCATTTATAACGATGAGACCGATGGTCACGTTGATAATATGTGCTGCTTTGTCAAACCCGGTGAAGTGCTGCTGGCGTGGACCGATGATGAATCAGACCCACAATATGCCCGCTCGCGCGCGGCGTTAACGGTTCTGGAAAACAGCACCGATGCGAAAGGTCGTCCTTTTGTTATCCACAAGCTGCCGGTGCCTGGGCCTTTATTTGCGCAAGCGCAAGAGTATGCCACCGTTGACTTAACAGGTGCCGCCGTACCGCGCGAAGCTCAGGCCCGTCTGGCTGGCTCTTACATCAATTTTTATTTGTGTAATGGCGGTCTAATCCTGCCAACCTTCGATGATCCGATGGATGCGGTTGCACAATCCATCTTGGCAAAGGTGTTCCCAGCGCATGAAATCGTCACTGTGCCTGGGCGTGAGATTCTGCTTGGTGGTGGCAATATCCACTGCATCACGCAGCAACAACCGCGATAAATATTTGCTAAAGCGCCACCTTCGGGTGGCGCTTTTTTATAGCTTCCGCGTGATACTCCCACTTACTTGCGTTCAGTCACCCTAGCCTTTTAGCCACTGCCAGCTACAGTTAGCTCATGAATAAATGATGCAAGATCTCATGCTATGCGCGATTACATGACATCGCTGGATAACTTATTACAACAAAACTTCCGCTTGGCGGTATTTAGCCTGCTTAGTGCCATGTTAGTGATTTGCCTGACGTTGTTCGTGATTTATCGCCTGCTGACACAAAATTATCTGATGGCCACCGTCGATATTGGCATTTTAGTGATGGTTGTCAGTGTCATCGTGTATGCATGGCGTACCAAGAACATGCAGTATGTTGGTTATTTTAGTGCTATCACCAATACATCACTATCAATTGCACTCACCATGCATTTGGGGGTGGTCGGGCTGTTCTGGCTATTTCCGGCCATTGTCGCCAATTTTTTTATCATAAATATTCGCGGCGCTTGGATTTTGGCGTTCGTATCTGCCGCCATTGTGTTGCTGTTTACCGAAGTACTGCATGATACCACCGAAAAATTGGCGTTTTTGACTGGTTTTATTTTACTTGCCAGTTATGCAGCCGGCTTCTCCTTTTACAACCAGCGCCAGCGCACGGTATTACAACAGCAATTGGACGAAATTCGTGCCAATTCGCAGCTGCAAAATGCCCTCTTCGAGATTTCTGAAATTGCACACAGTAACTACGATATCAACAGTATTTTGTTCGATATTCATCGCATTGTGAATAATCTGGTGTATGCCGAGAATTTTTATATTGCACTTTATAACAGCAGCCAAGATACCGTCAGCTTTATTTACTTTGTCGATAGCGTGGATAAAGAACTGGCGGCCGAGCTGCGACGCCCACGCCCCTTGTCACAGTTTTATCAAGGCTTAACCTGGTATGTCATCACCAAAGGTCTGCCGCTGCGTGGTACCTTGGCCGACATCGCCGCGCAATTGCCGGGGCCTTTGGATGACCGCGGCAGTAAATGCGCGCATTGGTTGGGGATGCCGATGCTGGCGCAAGGTAAAGTCGTCGGCGCTATCGTGGTACAGAGCTACGATGTCACCAAAACCTTTAGTGAGCGCGATCAAACCGTGTTGGGCTTTGTCGCCGATCAAATCGTTACCGCTTATGATCGCAAGCGTTCACGCGAGGAGTTAGAAAGCCGAGTGCGCGAACGGACCCAAAAACTCGACCAGCTGATCCGTGAACAACAAGCGGTGTTCGATAACATCCCTGTCGGCTTGTTGATCGCTACCGACGGTGCCATTTGGCGGGTCAATAGTCGCTTTAACCACATCGTTGGCGACAGTGCCAGCGTCCATGCCGGCCAAGCCGTTGATGGATTATTGTCGAATCTGAAGTTTACCAGTGAACATCTAGCGGGTAATCCTGATCTGCAAGCCATTGTCGAAGGTGGCGAATTTGAATTTGAAAGAAGCGACGGTGAACGGATCTGGGCTAAGGTCGCACTATCAGCGATTGATATGGCAGGCCATCATGATTCCTACATCATAGTGGCAGAAGATATGACCACGCAAAAGTATTTGGAACAGCAGGTCAAACAAGGCTTGGCGGATGCATTGCAAGCCAAAGAGCATGCCGAGTTTGCCAGCCGTGCTAAGGGTGATTTTTTGGCCATGATGAGTCATGAAATAAGAACGCCACTGGCCGGCGTTATTGGTATGCAGCAAATCGCACTGCGTGATAAAGCCCTGCGCGATACCACGCGACGGCAAATAGAAAAAGCACAAACCAATGCTCAATCGCTGCTGACCATTATTAATGACGTGCTGGATTTATCGAAAATCGAAGCACGAAAATTAGAATTGGAAGCCACCGACTTTTGCTTACCGGAATTGCTGCAAGAAGCCATTGATATGCTGCAAGAAATGGCACAGGCAAAAAACTTACATTTACGTTTACAGCAAGATCAGGCATTAGCAAACGATGTGGTGGGCGATCCCACGCGTCTGCGGCAAGTGCTGGTCAATCTGCTAAGTAACGCCATCAAATTTACCGAGCAAGGTCATGTTGAGTTACAAGTGCAGCTTGTTTCGGCCCAAGAACATCAGCAAACCATTAAGTTTAGCGTCATCGATACCGGCATTGGCATCGCCAGTCAGGCGCTTGAATCCTTGTTTGAAAGCTTTGTGCAAGCGGATGTCTCGACCACGCGCCGATTTGGCGGTACCGGGCTTGGGCTGTCTATTTCACAACACTTGGTGCAGCTGATGGGTGGAAAAATTCACGTCAGCAGTGAAGAACATAAAGGCAGTTGTTTTTGGTTTACGTTACAACTGCCATTGGGAACCGCCCGTCCGCAACAGCAAGAACAACCACTCAGCCCGCATAGCCATCGCTTAAAAATCCTCTGCGCAGAGGACTTTCCTACCAACCAAATCATTATTCAAACGTTGCTCGAAGATATGGGACACAAAGTGGTGATGGTCGAAAATGGTGAGCAAGCACTGGATGCCTTAACACATCGCACCTTCGATCTAGTGCTGATGGATGGCCGTATGCCGCTGATGGATGGTTACACGGCAAGCCAACTGATCCGCCAAGGCGGTACCGAGCAATGGCCGGTATTACAGCCGAATATTCCCATCATCGCGCTCACCGCCAATGTAACGGCAGAGGATCGGCAACGCTGCTTGGATTGTGGTATGAATGCGTTTTTAAGCAAACCCATTGATGAACGACAACTGCATCTGACACTGCAGCAGAGTATCATCCAACTGCTACAACAAGGGCAGAACCTTGAACCCTTAATCCACAGCAGTATTGATAGTTTAGATGCTCTTTTTAATATTCAACCCTCAGCGTCGTCGGCCATCAACGTAGCCTCTATTCCCGCGCAGCCTACGACCAAACCGAGTTTATCCGAGCGACTGCGCAGTGCTTATTATGAAGATTTACCAAAGCGCTTGCAGGAGCTGCAGCAGGCACTAGACTCAAAAAATCTGCCGCAATTAGCCCACCTATTTCATGGTATTAAAGGCAGTGCAGGATTTTTAGAACCGGGCGGACAACTGTATCTACTCGCCGCAGCGCTTGAGCAAGCCGCAGATGAGGGCGATTGGACGCGTATTGTACAGGAGCGACAACGCATCCTGCGTTTGATGCAGCATATTGGTGAAGAGCCCAGCGCGGCAATACATGAGACGCGTGATGAGGAGGTGAATGAATGAGTGTGTTAATTGTTGATGATGACAAAGTATCACGAATGGCGCTAACCGATGTTCTGCAAAACTTATGTCCACTGCCCATGATTGAAGCCGAAGATGGCGAAAGCGCATGGCAATTGCTGGAAGGTGGCTTAACCCCTGTGGTGTGTTTTTGCGATGTACAAATGCCAAAAGTTAACGGCTTAGAGTTGCTGCATCGGATCCGAGCCCATCAAGCGTTGGCGCAACTCCCCTTTGTCATGGTGACCTCTGCCGCCGACATTGTCACGGTCAAACATGCAAAAGTGCTGGGGATTTGTCATTACATCGTCAAACCATTCAACGCGGCAGATATCAGTCAAACCATCAATGCACGCGTGGCCCACCTATGGCAAGAAGCCATGGATGATCCTGCCAGCACGCGCCAACGGCTGGGGATAAATGCCGATCGGTTATTAATTTATGCCGATGCCCTGCATCGACAATTACAAGGTTTATTGCAAGAATTGCCCATGCTGCATCAAAACAGCGTTATGTTATCGCGCTTAGAAACGCTCAATACCGCTTGTTTAACCCTAGGACTTTGGCATGGCGCGAAAATTATTCGCCGTATGCAGCAAGAATGTTTGTTACACCTTGATCGTGAACGAATTGAGCGGCAATTACGTGAGATTGATGCTTTGGCCCTGCTGCAGGTGAAAGATATAAAAACTGTTTAGTTTTCAGCACTCTAATGTCTTTTTTAATATTGTCCGTTTCGCATTGGTTCGACCAGCGGTAACTATGACGCTTTTTTTACGGTTTTATTTGTTTTACACTGCGTGTTTGCGTTGGCACTACATTAGCTCGCCAGCTTGATACCAATCATAAAATCCTGCATTAGGTTGTGAAAGAGGATCCCCACATGGCGATTGCAAGCGCATGTCATATTTTAGTCAAAACAGCTGAGCAAGCAGAGAGCCTCAAGCAGCAATTGGCCAAAGGCGCCAATTTTTCTGAACTTGCTAGAAAACATTCGCTCTGCCCTTCCGGTAAAAAAGGTGGCGATCTAGGTGAATTCCGCCCAGGTCAAATGGTACGCGCTTTTGATGAAGTGGTGTTCAAAAAAGCCGTCCTGCAAGTTCATGGCCCGGTGAAAACCCAATTTGGCTATCACCTGATCAAAACGCTATATCGCAGCTAACTCGAGTTTTTTATGCACATTCGCTTATGCCAATACGAACAAGATGCCGCGGCCATTTTGGCGATTTTTAATCACGCCATCTTAAATACCACCGCGCTGTATGAATACCAACCGCGCACCATGGCCACAATGCAGCAGTGGTTTGCCAATAAAGCCGCTGCCGGCTTTCCTGTGTTTGGCCTCTTTGAGTCAGAAAGCCCTGAGAGCTTGGTCGCCTTTGGCAGCTACGGTACCTTCCGAGCCTTTCCAGCGTTTAAATACTCGGTGGAGCATTCGGTGTATGTCGCGCCTGAACATCAGGGCAAAGGTTATGGCAAAGCCATGTTACAACAACTGATCGACAGTGCCAGCACACAAGGTTATCACTTGCTGATTGGGGGTATTGATGCCGATAATGCCGGCAGTATAGCGCTGCATCAAAAGCTGGGGTTTGTCCACAGTGGCACCATCACGCAAGCGGGCTTTAAATTTGGCCGCTGGTTAGATTTAGCATTTTATCAATTGACCTTGGCCACGCCGACCCACCCAGTGGATGGTTAACACGCCAATTGCGGGTTAAATGCAGAACCTATCGAGGCCTAGTATCTGTTAAGATCTAGGCCGTTTTTTTCCCAACAGCTCAGCGCGCAGGCGTGCTTTTTCTTGCGATAAACGCCGATTGGCGGATGCCGTTTTACGCGGCGCTTTGTCATCGTCGGCGGCTTTATGCGTACCTTTGCTCGAGTGATTAAAACGTGGATCATGCTCATAGCCAGGCAACACTTGCTGTGGTATGACTTGCTTAATCAAACGCTCAATCGCCGCTAACATCGGCAAATCATCGGGTGTGACCAAACTAATCGCCAGACCAAAATGACCGGCCCGACCGGTCCGGCCAATCCGATGCACATAATCTTCCGCCTGATGTGGCATATCATAATTCACTACAATCGGTAGCTCTTCAATGTCCAGACCTCGCGCCGCCACATCAGTGGCCACTAAGATGCGGATCTGACCATCCTTAAATTCCTGCAACACTTTACTACGATGACCTTGGCTCTTATCGCCATGAATGGCCTGCGCATCCAACCCATCCAACGCCAGTTGCTTACAAAGACGATCTGCCCCTTGTTTGGTTCTACTAAAAATCAGCACTTGCTGCCAGTTTTGCTGGCCGATCAAATGCGACAGCATTTCACGCTTGCGCTGTGAATCGACGCGGTACGCCAGCTGACTGACGTGTGTCGATGCGGCATTAGCACTAGCCACCTCGATTAAGATGGGGTTTTGTAGTAATGAGTCCGCCAGCGCTTTAATATCTTTGGAGAAAGTCGCCGAGAAAAACAGGGTTTGTCGCTGCGGGGGTAAAGTCGACATAATACGGCGAATATCATGGATAAAGCCCATATCTAACATCCGATCCGCTTCATCCAACACTAAAATTTCCAAGTGATACAAACTGATACTTTTTTGGTGCAGATGATCAAGTAGCCGGCCTGGGGTGGCTATCAGGATATCAATGCCCTGTGCGGCGTCGGCCAACTGCGGATTAATCGATACACCACCATAAAACACCGCACTGCGCAGTGCCAGATGTCGGCTATACGCAGCGACGTTATCCGCGACTTGTTGCGCCAACTCACGTGTTGGCGTCAGAATTAAACAGCGTACCTGCCCTGCCGTGAGCGCTTTGGGCCGCGCAATAAACTGCTGTAATATGGGTAAGGTAAAGGCCGCGGTTTTGCCAGTGCCGGTCTGAGCGCCACCTAACACATCGCGGCCAGCCAGAATTTCGGGAATGGTTTTTTCTTGAATCGGGGTAGGACTTTGATAGCCCTGCTCGGCAATCGCCGTTAAGATAGCGTTATCTAACGCCAAATCTGCAAATTGCATAACACCTCTGAACTGCAGCAACACCAACGCGTCAAGACTGCGCTTGTCGCCGAAAAAAACTGCCAGAGTATAGCAGAACTGAACGGAACAAAACATGTCATCGCCGTCAACGCTACCCTCAGGACCGCCTTGGTTTATTTATATGATCCGGCTGGGAAATGGTCATCTTTATACCGGCATCAGCCTCGATCCAGCTCGTCGTCTTTTGCAACATCAAGGCATCAAAGCGGGCGGCGCTAAAGCGCTGCGCGGCAAAGCGCCCCTGCAGCTTATTTGGCAACACCAAGTGCCAAATAAAATGATCGCCAGCCAGCTGGAGTATCAGCTTAAACGCTGGTCGAAGTCAGATAAAGAAGCCTTAATCACTGACACTTCAGGGCTAAAATGGACGCAGCTCATGCAAAAAATTCCAGCACGCCACGCCGTGTTTGCCCATCATAAGGATGATGTTGATGCTTAATTTTTTACTCATTTTGGCATATCTGGCTATTGGTTATGCCCTAAAAAAACATCGACACTGCCCACGCGAAACACCACAAGTGCTTAATTTTATTGTGCTTTACGTTGCGCTTCCTGCGGTAGTATTGCAAAAAATTCCACAGCTGGAATTATCTAGTCGATTACTTATCCCAGCACTTATTCCTTGGGCACTGCTGTTGGTGACGGTCGTGCTGGTCTTATGTCTGGCGCGCTACCTGCGCTGGGGCATGGAATTAACTGCGGCGCTGTTAATCGTTCTTCCATTAGGCAACACCTCATTTTTAGGCTTTCCCATGATACAGGCATTTTGGGGAGAGCAATGGCTTCCTTATGCCATGATCTACGACCAAGCCGGGTCTTTTGTTGCCCTCGCAACCTATTCCACCATATTGGCGGCGATTTATCGTGCCAAATTAGACCAGCAACAACTCACGTTGTCAGGCCAATGCGTGAGCGATGCATCCAGAGGTAATACACTCAGTGCCACCACTATTGTGACAAAAATAATCGGTTTTCCGCCCTTTATTGCCTTGGTGCTGGCCGTGGTGCTTAGTCCTTGGGGGTACCCTGTGCTGCTGCAAAATTTATTAGATAGCCTGGCGGTGCTGTTGGTGCCACTCATCATGATCGCGGTTGGCTTTAATCTCGACTTTTCACAGTCGCTGCAGCATCGCGGGGCATTAATGATTGGACTGGGCTACAAACTACTGCTGATGCCTTTGCTGGCATTGCTACTATGCTGGGGATTGAGCTTACCGCTGAATGACAAAGCGGTTCAGGTGAGTATTATTGAAGCGGCCATGCCGCCGATGATATCTGCTGGCGCCATTGCGATGAGCGCCGGTTTAGCCCCTCGTTTTGTCACAGCACTGATTGGCATTGGCTTGTTGTGCAGTTTTATCAGTTTACCCTTGTGGTTTTGGTTTTTGGGAATGTTAAACCAGCACTAGAAAACAAGCTGAAATGGTGATGCACTTGCAAGGTGGTAAGACATCGTTGGACATCGTTGGACATCGTTGGACATCGTTGGACACAGTGGGACATAGACAAAAAACGCTATAGACAAAAGCGCGATTTGCGGCAAACAAATCGCGCTACAACATCTTAGCAAATAACCGGCTCTGACTTGTCAGCAAGCTGAGTCTCGAACACAGAGTCTTGAACACAGAGTCGCGAGCAAATTGATGCGCGAACAACTTACTCGCGTGCCAACTGCAGTAACTTCGGCAGAAATTCCTTATCACGTTTGGCCAAGGCAATTTGCTCATCGAGCACATCATGCAGAATTTGATCGGTAGTCAGCGGGTTAGCCAACACCACGCGAAATACGATGGTGTCTTGCCGTTGATATTTCACCGGATGTAAACGGGTACGCGATACAAAAGAAATCCCCTCTTCCCGCTGGCGCTTTTGAATAAATTTGGTCAAACCATTCAATAACTCATTAAATTTTACCAGCCGTTCAGGTGAGGCCGTCGCCATAGCACGCTGCACCTCAGCCGGCACATAGCGATAGGTCAACAAACAAAGCTCAGGTGCGGTGATTAATTCAAATTCCGAATTAAGCTCAATCAGACCGGCAAAATAGCGCGCTTTTTCCAAGCTACGATTGATCAGAATTTCATAGCCCTGTCGACCAATCACTTGTAAACAGCCGTGCACCAACAACGCCATACCAGGGCGCGAGCCTTCAAGGGTCTGACTTCCTAAATCTTTTGAGCCTTTGCGTAAAATATATTCCGCATGATGTTCAATCGCATGCGCCGCCGTGGGGTTTTTAAACACCACCATACCCGCGCCCATGGGCACGTACATCTGCTTATGCGCATCGATAGTGACCGAATCCGCCAGCTCAATACCGCTTAGCAAATAGCGATATTTTTCCGATAGCAAGGTCGCACCGCCCCAGGCCGCATCGACATGGAAATGACATTGCAGCTCCTGCGCCAATTCGGCAAGTTCCCGCAGCGGATCGATGCTGCCGGTCTCCGTGGTGCCCGCCACGCCAACAATGGCCATCACCCGAATCTTACGCGCAGCGAGTTCGGCCGCACAGCGCCGCATCTCATCAACCAATACTTTGTTATTGCCATCGGTTTTGACGGGGATCAGCATGTCACGACCAATCCCCAGCAGATCCGCGGCTTTTTTCAGTGAGTAGTGGCCTCGCTCAGAGACCAAAATCGCCAAATCGTCATAACCATAGTGACGCATGGCGCGAAATAAGCCTTCCTTCGCCACACCTTTAAATACACCGTCTGCTTTTAACACTTGGTTACGGGCTATCCACAACGCGGTCATATTGGCCACGGTGCCACCGGAACAAAAGGCACCTAGCGAGTGATTGGCACTGTGTAGCCACTTTTTATAAAAGCCTTCTGCCTCGTTAAAAACCAGGTGGTGCATCATGCCAAGGACTTGACGCTCCAAAGGTGTAAAAGCTTTTGATGTCTCGATTTTCACCAGATTCTGGTTTAAGCCGACCATCATTTTACTCAGCGGCAATACAAAATAAGGCAAGGCCGAGGTCATGTGACCAATAAAGCTGGGGGCTGCCGTATGTACCGAATGCGCCACTAATTTTTGCAACATATCTTCGGCATAATCCGATACAAAACTGGGTTGCTGTGGGATTTGATACGCTTGGAAGTCACGTTCAATCTGCCACAGCGGCTTTTCAACCGCGACAATACTTTCGCGCAGAAAACCCGCTAAGTTCTGCGAAATTTGCTGCTCAATCCGACTTAAGGTTGAGTCAGGCGCTTCGGGGACGGTGAATATGCGCCAGAGCGCATCTTCAGACGCCGTGGCTTGTCGTTTATGTTCTGTCATCATCTGTTACCGGATTATTGGGGCTGCCGCGCCGCCCCCATGCCGCTATGTTATGGGCTACTGTCCCTGTGTAGCCACGAACTTTAGGTGCCAACAGCACCAGCGCTGTTAAACAGGCAGTTAGCAACTGGCAAATTCATGTCGATGACGCACACGCCATCGACTGCAACAGTCGTCAAAAGGACGCAACTGTAATGCAAGGCACGCTAAATGTCTGCAAAAATCTATCAATGCTCGCGTTGGCATCAACGCGATGTATCCAGTAACAGCCAGCACATTTCACTTGCCATCGTTACGCTGAACCAGATATCACCGCGTGTGATGCGTGGAGACTGATTAGTGCCGCAAGCCTATACCGCGTTTGACTAGGTGCAATGCCGTCACGTACAACACTAAAATCAGCCCAATAATCACGCCAAAGGCCAGTGTAATATCAACATCTGATACCCCTAAAAAGCCATAACGGAATGCATTCACCATATATACGATAGGATTAAACACCGAGATCTGTTGCCAAACACCAGGCAGTAGGCTCAGTGAGTAAAAGCCCCCCCCCAAATAGGTCAACGGCGTCAACACAAAGGTGGGCACAATACTGATATCGTCAAAGGTTTTGGCGTAGACGGCGTTAATAAGCCCACCGAGTGAAAAGAGTGCGGCCGTCAACACCACAGTGCTGATAATCACCAAAAAGTGATGAATTTGAATATCAACAAAAAACAAACTCAGCACAGTGACGATGAGCCCGACTAAAATACCGCGCGCCACACCACCGCCGACATACCCCAACACTATGACATGCTCAGGCACAGGGGCAACTAACAGCTCCTCCACATTCCGCTGAAATTTGGCACTAAAAAAACTCGATGCCACATTGGCGTAAGCATTGGTAATAACCGACATCATGATAAGGCCGGGCACAATAAATTCCATATAACTAAAGCCGGACATGCTGCCAATACGACTACCGATCAGGTTACCAAAAATCACAAAATACAGTGTCATGGTAATGGCCGGTGGCACTAGTGTTTGCACCCAGATCCGCATAAAGCGAGTCACTTCTTTAATTAAAATACTTTGTAAGGCAATACGGTAGCGCAACAGGCTCATGATGTCGCTCCCCGTCCTTGTTCCACTAAATTCACGAACAACTCCTCCAACCGATTGGCTTTGTTGCGCATCGACATCACTTGCACCTGCTGCGCCGCCAGCGCCGCAAACACGCCGTTCAAGCCTTGCGATTTCTCCACATCTACTTCAATGCTGTTATCTTGCAACACTCGCATGCTGTAGCCTGCCAACTGCAGATCCGCAGGCAACGCGGCCAGATCCAACACAAAAGTTTCCTTGGTTAATTTGCTAAGCAGCTGTTTCATCGTGGTATTTTCAACAATTCGACCTTTATCAATAATGGCGATATTGCGACACAGCTGTTCGGCTTCTTCAAGATAATGGGTGGTTAAAATAATAGTGACGCCTGCTGCATTGATGTGCTGTAAGAAATCCCACATCGAACGGCGAACTTCAATATCGACCCCAGCGGTTGGCTCATCCAAAATCAACAACTTAGGTTCATGCATCAGGGCTCTTGCAATCATCAAACGGCGCTTCATGCCCCCCGACAGCTCGCGGCCCCGGGCATTGCGTTTTTCCCAAAGCCCTAATTGCGTTAAATATTTTTCCGCACGCTCATGTGCCAACTGCCGAGGTACGCCATAGTAACCAGCTTGGTTGACCACGATCTGCAGCACAGTTTCAAACTGATTAAAATTAAACTCTTGCGGCACTAACCCCAGCTGGCTTTTGGCTTGCTCCAACTGAGTATCAAGATCAAAACCAAATACCTTGACCTGTCCTGCTGTTTTATTGACCAGCGAACTCAGAATACCAATGGTGGTACTTTTTCCCGCCCCATTGGGGCCTAACAGCGCAAAAAAATCACCTTGCTGCACCACAAGGTCGATGCCTTGTAGCGCTTTAGTGCCACTTTTATAGACTTTTTGTAAGCCCTGAATACTCAGTGCAGGTTCCATACGCGTTCCTATTCGCTGATCTACGCTTGCTAACATGATTGCCATCATAACGACCATAGTCACCGGATGCGACTGACGTCTTCGTTTATGGCTCGAGATAATGTTGAGAGAGCTATAATCGCAGTTATTTCGATGCTTGGCTGTAACCCCACCGCGGCATCATGGCTTGTTCTAATCCCAAATGATCCAGCACACGAGCTACCATAAAATCGATCAGATCCTGAATCGACTGCGGTTGATGATAAAACCCTGGCGCAGCCGGCATAATGGTCACGCCCAGCTTGGCCAAGCTCAACATATTCTCCAAATGAATGGCCGACAATGGCGTTTCCCGCACCATCAGGATGAGTTGTCCTTTCTCTTTAATCACCACATCGGCGGCCCGTTCAATCAGATTATCACTGGTGCCATGGGCAATAGCTGCCAGTGTACCGGTTGAGCAAGGGCACACAATCATATGCTTAGGTGCGGCAGAGCCAGAGGCCACCGGCGAAAACCAGTCGTCTTTGCCGTACACATAAAGCTGCTCCGGCGCACACTGAAAACGTTCTAATAACTGTTGCCGGCAATGTTCAGGATGCGCAGCGAGTTTTACATCGTGTTCAGTGGCAAATACCACCCGCGCCGCACTCGACATTAACAGATGCACCGTGACCTGTTGTGCTAACAAAGATTCTAATAAACGCAAACCATAGAGTGCACCTGAAGCACCGGTGAATGCGAGTGTAACCGCTTGAACTGCCATAAAAACCTCTGTTGTGAATCGGTAACAACCACCTGGCAGGATCTTGGCAAGAACCAGCCTTACCGCATCTTTTAACCGTCGGTTGCATTCACCCGCAATGCATCCAATAGACGCTGATGAATACCACCAAAACCGCCATTACTCATCACCACAATGGCATCACCTGGCATCGCAACGGCAACTAACTGCGCGACTAATTCATCAATGTTGGAATACACCCAAGCGTGCGGTCCAATGGCATCGGCCACCTGTTGCAGTGACCATCCGGATCCTGCAGGTTCGAACAAAAACACCAGATCAGCCGCCGCCAAAGATGCAGGTAACGCGGCTTGATGCACACCTAAGCGCATGGTGTTGCTGCGAGGTTCAAGTACGGCAATGACGCGGGATTGGCTCACTGACGGCTGCGCATGCTCGAGTCGTAATAAGGATTTAATCCCAGCTAACGTGGTCGAAATTGCGGTCGGATGATGGGCAAAATCATCATAAACTTGCACGCCTGCGACAGTACCTCGCAGCTCCATGCGGCGCTTTGGTGCAATAAATTGACATAATGCGGCAATCGCATCGCGTGGCAGCACGCCAACGTGTCGTGCCGCTGCAATTGCCATCACGGCATTATCAACATTGTGTTGTCCTGTCAGTTGCCAATCAACGTCGCCTAGTCGCTCGTCATTAAACCATACCGAAAAACGACGGCCATCAGCCCTCATCAACTTCGCTTGCCACTCACGCCCTAGTTGCTGCGTGGGTGTCCAGCACCCCATCGCCAACGTCTCATCAATGGTCGACGTCGCGCTGGGTGTGAGCACCAAACCTGACGCCGGAACAGTGCGCAATAAATGATGAAATTGTCGCTGAATAGCCGCAACATCGGGGAAGATATCCGCATGATCGTATTCAAGGTTATTGATCACCAAGGTACGCGGCCGGTAGTGCACAAATTTCGATCGCTTATCAAAAAAGGCCGTGTCATATTCATCGGCTTCAATGACAAAAAACGGTGACTGACCAAGCCGCGCGGATACATCAAAATTCTGCGGTATTCCGCCAATCAAAAAACCTGGCGCTAAGCCAGCATACTCAAGGATCCACGCCAACATGGTACTGGTTGTGGTTTTGCCATGTGTTCCAGCAACCGCCAGCACCCAGCGCTGCTGTAATACGTTCTCCGCCAACCATTGCGGCCCCGACATATAAGGCAGCTGTTGATCCAACACCGCTTCCACGCAAGGATTACCTCGTGACATCGCATTGCCAATAATGACTAAATCAGGCGCGGGGTTCAGTTGCGCAGGATCATAACCGGTGGTTAATGAAATCCCAAGCTGCTCCAGCTGTGTACTCATGGGCGGGTACACATTGGCATCCGCGCCCGTCACCTGATGCCCCATGGCTTTGGCGATAGCGGCAATTCCGCCCATAAAAGTGCCGCAAATTCCGAGAATATGAATGTGCATAATCAATCCTTGCCTTAATTTGTCGCTATTGTAACAAAACCGCGCCTGTCGGATAGTATTTCCCTACCTATTAGTCAAGAGCACTTGTTGGCACGACACCAGCGTTTCCATGTCGCTGTCACAAAAAAGCCGGTAAAAAACGGATTTCGACCTGAAATTTAGCGCGCATTTATTTACACTAGGCGTGGCAAATGATTGCCCTACCCTACAAGCGTTACCCTACAGATCGTAATAAGGAATAATGATATGCGCCGATTGGCACCGGTACTTCGTGAAGATGGAGTCAACCCTGACCTGCTCGAACTGATCAAAACTATACTGGCGGCTTGTCGCGAAATATCCTTTCGAGTCAGTCAAGGCGCTTTAGCTGGCGTGTTAGGCTCTACCTTGGATGAAAATATTCAAGGCGAAACCCAGAAAAAACTTGATGTACTGGCAAACGAACTCTTGAAAGATATGATTCTCGACACCGGGTTGGTGAAAGCCATTTCCTCGGAAGAAGAAGATAACACTGTTGCGGGGCATGCAGATGGTCGCTATTTAGTCACTTTTGATCCCCTCGATGGCTCGTCAAATACCGATATCAATAGTTTAATAGGTACAATTTTTTCTATTTTACCCGCCAAGGCTGAATTAGACGCCGCTGATCCGGCGCAGTTTTTACAGCCAGGGCGCGCGCAAATTGCCGCCGGTTATGTACTGTACGGCCCATCCACCATGTTGGCGCTCACCACCGGCAAAGGCACCAAACTCTATACCTTGGATAAAACCTATGGTGGTTTTTTGCTCACCCATGAATCCGTGACCATCCCCAACGATACCGCTGAGTTTGCCATTAACATGTCAAATCAACGTTATTGGCAAGCGCCTATGCAGCAGTATGTCGCTGATATGCTGCAAGGCAAATCAGGCCCGCGCGCGAAGAACTTTAACATGCGCTGGATTGCCGCCATGGTGGGTGATGTGCATCGTATTTTATGTCGTGGAGGCATTTTCATGTACCCACGCGACCAAAAAGATGCCAATAAGCCAGATAAACTCCGCTTGATGTACGAGGCCAATCCCATGGGAATGCTGGTTGAACAGGCCGGTGGCCTTGCCATTACTGGGTACGAAGCCATTTTGGATATTCAACCCACCGATATTCATCAGCGGGTTGCGGTTGTTTTGGGCTCGAAACATGAAGTCGAAGTCTGTTTACAATATCATCAACACGCATCGGCATCATGAAAATCTCGGATTGCCAACAAGGAATCCGCCACGAACCGTAGCGAATTTTTGTGCCGCCGTTATAATAGGCGGCATTCATTCGACCTAAAGGAATAATCATGAGCCTTAGCTTAGTGCCTGCAGGCAAAAATCTGCCTGATGAAATTAACGTAATTATTGAAATCCCAGCCAATGCCGATCCTATCAAGTACGAAGTCGACAAAGATACTGGGACTGTTTGGGTGGACCGTTTTATGGCCACACCAATGTTTTATCCATGCAACTACGGCTTTGTAAACCACACGTTGTCTCTTGATGGTGACCCAGTCGATGTATTGGTGCCGACGCCATATCCATTAGTACCAGGCGCCGTGATCAAGTGTCGCCCTGTTGCCGTTTTAAAAATGGCCGATGAGTCAGGTGAAGATGCCAAGGTATTGGCCGTTCCAGTCAGCAAACTGACCAAAATCTATGACCATATTCACGACATCAACGACGTACCTGAATTGTTAAAACAACAAATTCAGCATTTCTTCGAGCGTTATAAAGAATTAGAACCCGGCAAGTGGGTCAAAGTCATTGGCTGGGGCGACAAAGCCGAAGCGAAAGCTGAAATTCAAAGCTCATTTGAGCGCGCTTCAAAGTAAGTAACTTACTTGTCGCATCTTGCTAACAACAGCCACTTCCCGTGGCTGTTTTTCCATCTAGACGTCCCTCTCCTTGCGTTTATCCTGCTATTTTTATTAGATTTTTTGTAGTTAGCTCATTTTTAGTGCAGCATTCCACAATTATGCTGTCTATACTTAGGCTTTCGTTTATAAAGACGCCAGACTTAGTGTTGAGTGCTTGACTACAGGGGTATCATGTATGGAATTTTTGCAGCGCCTATCGATTGCGAAAAAAATCTTTTTAATTCCGCTTATCGGAACGTTATCGTTTTTGATTTATTTGGTGTTAGCGACCATCACAGCTTTAAACAATGTCAAAACGTTAGAAAGCACACGTGATATTCAGTTCCCAGTGTTGCAAGGTGCGCAAAGCGGCTTAGTGACATTGGAACGCGTCAAGGAATCGCTAGCCAGCGCCGTCACCACGGGTGACGAAGAAGTGCTGCAAAACTCAAATAGCTATGCTGAGAAATTAAGAAACGAGCTCAACAATGTGGGCCGTTTGGATAGCAAGCTCAATCAACAAACCAAAGAAATCATTGCCAGCTTTGATAGTTATTTTACCGAGGCATTCCAAGTCTCTGAGCAAATGGTGAAAAATACCGCCGATATGGCAACCATTGGTCAGCGGTCACAACGCATGAATGCGGCCTATGACGAAACTAAAGAAAAACTAACTAAATTTAGCAATACCCAGCTAGACCAGTTTAAAGCCGCCATCGATGATGCCAATACACAAGCAAGCTGGCTCATCACTGTGGGTATCGTTATGGGGTGTGTGACCACCTTCTTATTATTTGGTAGTGCTATTCCTGTCGTTACAGGTATTAACCACAGCCTTGGTAATATCATTCATTCATTGAAAGACCTTGCCAAAGAAGATGGCGACTTAACCGTTCGTATCCATACAAAATCAAAAGATGAACTGGGTGATCTGGCCTTTTGGTTCAACACCTTTATGGAAAAACTACAAGGTGTAGTAAAAGAAATCGTCAACACAACCTTGCCCCTTTCTGCCCTCGCGAAAGATTTACACCATTTGACCGAAGATACCAATAAAACCATTGCCATTCAGCGCCAAGCGGCTGAGCAAGCCAAATACGCCGTCGATGATATGAGTCACAGCGTGGTCGCCGAAGCCAGCAGTGCGACCGAAGCGTCATCAGCTGCCAATGATTCGAATGCAGCCGCCGATCGTGGACAACAAACCGTGGGTGTGACCGTCAACAATATCCGTCAATTGGCTGGTAACGTCCAAGAAGCCTCTGAAGTTATTTTAAAACTTGAAACCGATGCGAACCAAGTGGGTGCAGTGCTTGATGTGATCAAAGGGATCGCAGAACAAACCAACCTGCTGGCACTGAACGCGGCGATCGAAGCGGCACGTGCTGGCGAACAAGGCCGCGGATTCGCGGTGGTGGCTGATGAAGTTCGTACCCTGGCATCACGTACGCAAAAATCTACTGAAGAAATCCAAAAAACCATCGAGCAGTTGCAGTCTGCGGCTCGGTCTGCTGTACAAAAAATGCAACAAAGTACGATGCAGGCGGAGCATAGCGTAACCTCAGCCAACCAAGCGGGCGATTCGTTGCAGGCGATTACGACCAGTATCCGTCGTATCCGCGAGATGAACCAACACATTGCCAATGCGACAGAAACGCAGCAGGTCATGGCGGTGAAGATTGTGAACCACGTGGAAGATATCGTACAAAATACCGAGCATAGCTCACGAAGTGCTGGACAAATTGCCAAGGCAAGTAGCGATTTGGCTAACCTAGCGCAAAATCTTGAAAATATTGCCCGTCTATTCAGAGTTTAATTCTCGAAAATAGACATCGCTTATCAAAAGCCAACCTCTGGTTGGCTTTTTCATTGTTATTGCGAAAAGACAACTCGTTGCATCGAGGTATATTCGTTATCGACCTAGCAGCCATTTGTGCTTGATGACATCCTCACGCTTATTGTTACGTTGTATAAACGAATAAAGCTGCCTAGGCAGCTTTACTGATTATTCATGTTGTGATTACCAGGGAGCATCGCTTGCAGAGGCTAAACATGCCCCTGATGGTGCACAACATCATTTACGTTGATGGTTGGGCAGATGAAGCAATAGCGTTTCGTTGCTGGAGATAGGCCAATAATTGCGGCTCAGACATAGGTTTTGCGTATAAAAAGCCCTGAACTTCATCACAGCCCATGGCGGCAACTACGTCCGCTTGCGCCTGCGATTCAATACCTTCGGCAATCGTCACTAATCCCAACCGCTGCCCAAGGCGAATAATCGTTTCAGCAATCAATGAGCCATTGGGTTTGGCAAAATCACGAATGAAAGCACGATCTACTTTAATACGATCAAGGGGTAACTGCTGAAGATAGCTCAATGACGAAAACCCGATACCGAAATCATCGATAGCGACTTTGATACCAAATTCTTTAAGTTGGGTTAGCGCCTCTATGACTTTTTTCGGCTCATCCATCACCACCGATTCGGTGATTTCCAGCTCAAGTAGGTTCGGATCAACATCATATTTGCGTACCAGCTGGATCACGGAACGGGCAAACTGCGGATCACGAAATTGTGGCATCGACACATTGACGGCAATGCGTAAATTTTTGCCCCCAGCCGCCTCGAGTCGTTTAATTTGTTGGCAGGCTTGTTCCACAACCCAATGCCCTATTTGCACAATAAACCCCGAATACTCAGCCAAAGGAATAAATACCGCAGGTGACACAAAACCACCATCAGGCGTTGGCCAGCGTAATAAAGCTTCCATACCTACCACTTGCCCGGTACGGAAACTGATTTGTGGTTGATACCACAACTGCAACACGCCTTGCTGAAAATCATGCCGCAATCGGCGCAGCAGGGATAAGCGCTGCGCCATATCACTCTCGATTTCGTGACTGTAATAAGCAAAATTCTGACTCACGTCTTTTTTAGCGCGGTTTAACGCAATAAACGCATGTTTCAAAATGCCTAGACCTTGCGATACAGTGTCCTCGAGACGACAAATACCAAAGGTAACATTGATATGTAGGCTATGTTCGGAAAGCTGGAATGGCTCTTCAAATAAATAGTTGATCTCTTTCGGGTTGAGTTCAGTTTCAGGCCCGATTAAACCAAAAACATCAGCACTAATACGACCAATTTGAGCAACGGCACCAAACCGCTGCACCAACCGATGGGTTAAACTAATTAATAAATCATTACCAGCTTCTTGCCCTAGCCCATCATTGATATCAGAAAAGTGATTAATATCAATAAGTACTGTTACATTACCTGCCGCATCTAACTTGCGGCTTTCTTCCAGTAACTTGGTAAACTCATTACGATTTGGAGTTTTCGTTAAAGGATCAATAAAAGCCGCATGTTTGAGCTGCTGAAACAAGGTCACATTTTCATATCCAATGGAAATGTTGCTCAAAAACACTTCAATGAGCTGACGATCAAAATCCTCGATGGGACGATTCGATTCAATATAAACCGCAGCGCTGTGCTCCGCGTTCCCTAAGTACAAAACGGTATCTGAGGCGGTAAAAATATGCTGCTTCTGCGCCAAGCACTGTAATATTTGCTGAATAATCCGAGGATTATCTAAACGCTCTAATTTGCATTTAATAAAAGGCGCGTAATGACCGGCCGCACCTAACACATACACATTATCACTGGCGCTGCCATCATCCTCAATCTGTGCACACAACACTCCTTCGGCATGCAAGCCGATTAATGACGAAATCTGGGTGACCACACCTTCGGAAAATTCATGCAACGAATGCTGCTCGAGCAAATTGGCTCCAGCATTAATAATTTTTTGCAAACCCAAGCGATTTTGATTGATGGTGCGGATTTGCTGATAAGAACGAATCGAGGCAATAATGGAGGTAACTAACCGACTGCGGGTTAACTCAGTTTTTGTTTTGTAATCATTAATATCGTATTCTTTGATCACACTTTCTTCTGGGGCATAACCAGGCTGGCCAGTGCGTAAAACAATTCGGACCTCATCCATGCCTAGTTGTTGTCGGATCTGCTGCACAACTAACAAACCCGCATCATCCGACTCCATCACTACATCCAACAAGATAACGGCAATATTGGGATGTTTTTTCAAAAAGCTAATAGCTTCGCGACCTGAATAGGCATGATGAAAAACCAAGCGTCGTCCCAACACGATGAGATCATTCAACGCCAAACGTGTAACTGTATGGATTTCTTCATCATCATCAACAATCAGTAGATGCCACTCGCCGGCTAATTTGACCGCCGGTGTTGGTGGGGCTTCATCCTCAGCCAAAAAAATCAGTTCATCATTTGTCGGGTTTGACGCCATGCTACGACCTTTTCCATCTTGATAATTATCTTTGCAGTAGAGCGGCAATGTGTTTTTAAACAAAGGGATGCATTGCAGCTTTCGAAAATCAGCGCTGCATCAGATAATACAGTATACGCTTAGATGAAAATTGCAATGAATTTTGCCCTGTGCCGCGTTATTCTGCAGTATCAACCCGCTGTAATTAAGCATAGTTGATGCACTGCCGATAAAACCACATATATGTCATCAAGGTAACAGATAAGGATGTTTTATGACTCGGATCCATACATTATCGGCAGCAGAACAATTGCGCCATCTTGCACGTCGCCAATTGGGGCAAAAACGGACAAACTCGGTGCAAGATCGAACCGCGTCCGTCACCGAAGAATCCGTGTCATCCCATATCAGTGCGCAAGCGCAACAAGCCTTACTGTGGCAGCAATTGGGTTTACATCTACATCAATGGTCTGATATCACACAGCGCGCCCAGTTGCGGCAACAACAGCGGCTGGAATTACAACAACAGAATTTAGAACAAATCCTCCAGCTTGCCGAACCTTACTGTTTGAATCAAATCCCTGAACAAGCCTTAGATATCGACTGGTTCCAACATTTTTGTGACTTAGCACAAGATATTTCCAGCCCCTCGATGCAAAAACTCTGGGCGCGAATCTTAGCGGCGGAACTCAACAAACCCTTTAGTTTTAGCTACCGTACCCTGCAGGTGTTAAGACAGATGAGCTATCATGACGCAATGCAATTTCAATTGGCGGCAAGTTATAGTTGTCGCAACAAATTGCAAGACGGCTATCAAATCTACTTTGGCTATCATGCCCGCCAATCATTTTGGCAGTGGCTACGTGGCAAGCAAAAAGCCCAACTTAATTTAAGCCAATACGGCCTCACCTATCCGCAAATCCTAAATTTAATCGATATCGGGCTATTACATCAGGCTGAAATTGAAAGTGGTCAGCTGGCAAAACATAGCGAACTCCAACTGCAATACCAGCAGTTGCAATTGAAAGGCCGACTTAAAGTGGATGGCATTGCCTTACAGTACTACAAATTCACTCGCAGTGGGGCCGAGCTATTCCCATTGTTGAATTTACAGCCTCAACCCGCTTACTGGACGGGACTGCAAAGCTTATTCAGTGACATTATGCGCGTTGACTGAGTTGCTTTAAACGTTGTTGGATCATGACCAATTTGGCTGCATCGAGAGGTTTCAATACCACATCATCCATACCAACGGCTTTAAACTGCGCAATCTCTTCGGGAAGCGCATGCGCGGTAAAGGCGAATATCTGGGTTTTTTGATGATTTCGCAATTGCCGAATCTGCTGAGTCGCTTCGGTGCCTGACATATCAGGCAGTTGAATGTCCATCAAGATCATATCGTAACTGTGCTGCTTGGCTTGTTTGATCGCCTCTCCAGCCGAGACTGCGGTGTCAACCTGCAAATCATGGCTTGATAGCATATTCCGCACAAATGCCAAGTTGGTCGTATTATCATCCACGATTAATAACCGTCGCGTTTGACGCTTACGCCGCTGTAGCGCTTGCCTGACCGCTTCTGCCATCACGGGCTGCACCGGCATCATCCAAGGTTCGGCAAAGAGTTGCGGATCAAGTGGTGCATCCGCAAAACAGAGTAAAGTGACAGCTTGTGATAACTCTTGCAACAATCGCAGTTGTGACACTTCAGGCTCTTCAATCAGGATGACCACAACCACATCAAATAGTCGCTGCTGCAGCTCCGCTGGCACTGCCGATAACTGGCTGGTTAAATGACATTGTTCACTAATAGCGCTCAGTGCATGCCGAAACGAATCCGCCTGACTACGCCTTGGGTCAACCAACAAAATCGAATGACAATCTCGCTCTAATTGCTGTGAACTGCGTTGAAATTGAATAGGAAACTGGATTTGTAATGATGTTCCCACATCTTGTAAGGTGGCAACAGTAACCTCTGCACGCATCACGGCCAATAAGCGTTGCGTTAGAACCAGCGCATATGGTGCATCGACTGCATCGCGATTCGATGATGTGGATAAATCGGCTAACCAAGACCCCGTAGGTGCAGGACCATTATATTTTAACCGCAGCTGCATAAAACTAACGGTGGTTCCCACACATTGATAACTAAGTTCAATGCCATGTTCATCCGCCAACAAACTAAGCTCATCTAACACTAGCATCAACAAGGCCTCAAGTTGCGCCTGCGGAATAGCGATTTGTTGCTGATATAACCGACTATCTTCTATAAATTCAGCGTGCCACGCCTTGGGGCTGACCGATTGAATAAACTGGATTTTTTGATAAAACCATTGCGGGAACCAAAGCGTAGTCGCGGCATGAACGTCGCTCTCAGGTAATAAACGACGATAATCGGCTAACAAACGGCAATGCCAACGCAACTGACCATCACTTCGGTGGTCTGCAGCAGCGGCGTATTGCAACCACCAACGCTCGTCTTGTTGATGTTGCCATTGCACAAATTGTGCTTGCTGTAATTTTTCAAGATCAGCGTGATGTTCTTGTCGCAGCATTAATAACGACTGTTGTAAATTTTGAATTTCACGCACATGAGCCTGCTGCAATTGCCGGTATCTTTGAGCTTGCAGTGCATCGCGCTGCGAGATCACCGTCATTAAGTTTTTAAAAGGTCCATAAACCTTCACAGAAGGCAAAGCACCAGTATCAGCATCATCATGCTGATAAAAATCAACTAATATCCCAAGTTGTCGCTGCGCATCAGCCAATCGTTCACGGCCAAACCAGCCTAACAGCAGAAAAATTATGCAGAGCGCCAAAGCGATGGGTAATAACAACACCAAGCTGCGCCCCAAAAAGCTTGGTGTTTCGAGCTGAATTAATAAATAACCTAGCCGTTGCGCTTGTTGTTGCGAGGTGGACAACGGTAGTTCATTTGGACCAATCATGGAATTCCAAATCGGCACTAAAACTAACGTACTGCCATCGGTCAGCTCAAAAAATTGCAGCTGTGTCGGTATCGTTCGAGGTTCTGACAACAAATCTTCTGAGGCAGCTGTAGCCGCCATAAGTTGATTTTCATCATCAAAAACGGCTAACGCACGGATGGGTAGTGTCGCATTGTACTGAGCAGATACTAATTGCTGCTTCACCGATTCGTGGTCATTTTGTGCTAGATGCGGCAATAGTTGGTTCGACATGGACGAACACAGCTGCTTCACCTGCAATAGGTAAGCCTGCTGTTGCCATTGCCAAGATATAGTGGTGAATCCTGCGATCCCTGACAGCAACACAATAGATACAATGGCCAGCACGTGAGGAAAAGATCGCAGTTTCATGCCTAAATAATCGTTGGGGACAGTCACATCACTATACTGTGCGATGAGAGAAGCAACAAGTCATTGGTAATTCTATGCTTTCAAATTCGCCTAGACCCAATGACTGGATCTAGGCTCGAGTTTAGAAGCGAGCTTCAACAGCAGCAAAAGCACCCGTAATATTGACATCGGCATCAATATCATCTTGATCATCAAGTTCAAGTTGTGTCGCTTTTACGCCCACTTTAAGTAGCAATTCAAAAAATGGGATGTCAATAAGTTCGAAGCCAACGCCAGCTTGGACATCATACAAACTGTTATCACTATAACTCACATAATTACCTTCCGCGAACACGCTCATTCCGGTCCCTAACACGCCAATCTCGGTACGTGCGTACAACATAGGAAGCGCAAAGGATACCGATTTACTGGTTGAAACACTCGCGGTACTTAGTTTGGCGTCAGCGTTAATAAAGCGTGCGGTTACACCTGCATCCACACTGACAAGTTCGTTATCTAACAACTCGTAATAAGCAGTAGCATCGCGAAAGCTAAAATCCACATCGTTATTAATGGTCGTGCCGGAATTAAAAACGGTGCCATTTAAACGTAGATCTGCCGCTAACATCGTTGCACCAGAAAAATCTAACGATTGCTGACGCACAGCCACGTTTGGAATTAACGGAATTGGATGTTCAAAACGGGCATAAAAATTAGGTTGGCGCTTATCGGTAAATTTCAGCTGTGAAATAGCGCTCCCAGCATCTGCCAAAGACGCTTTTGCTTCAGCGTCCCAGTATTCAGCACCGATTGCGGCACCGAGCATATCCGCCTGTACCGTCTGGCTAGTTAAAAGGGCCAGACTCACAGCCAGCAATGCGATTTTTTTCATGTCGTTATCCTTGCGAAAGTAGATCAGTTAAATCAATTAAGGCAGCGTTCGCTCGTGAAATATAATTCGCCATCACGAGACTATGATTGGCCATGACCCCAAATCCACTGCCATTTAAAACCATGGGTGACCATACCGTTTTTTGCGTCGCTTCGAGTTCACGGATAATTTGTTGCAAACTCACGGTCGCGTTTTTCTTTGCCAACACATCGGCAAAATCAATTTCAATAGCTTTTAGTAGGTGTAGCAATACCCAAGCCGCGCCTCGAGCCTCATAAAATTCATCGTCAATCAGCCACCAGCTGGTCTGCAAATACATTTGCTCAGGACTATAAGTGGACTGTTTAGCCGCACTATCGCCTGATAAATCCGTATTTAACACTTCTTGTCCAACACTGGCACTCAGGCGCTGACTATAGCCACCTAAGCGTTTTTCAACCAGTTTCAACCAATCACGCAGATTATCTGCACGTGCATAAAATTGGTGTTCGCGATTCGCGGGGTTTTGTAACGCATCGCGATAATGCCTTAGTAATTTTACGGCCGTCAGATATTCGTCTTCAGGACTGGGCACTGCCCAACGCCGATGGTCGATATTCAGTTTGGGCTGAGCATCCACCAAAAACGGATTTTCCAACGACTGCGACTGAGAACGCGAAAAATCTTTTCGCATGGCCAGTGCCATATCGCGAATCATATCCAAAGCACCAGTTTCCCAAGCAGGAATATTATCCATCATCACAAATGGCGGCAGTATGTCGTTTGACATAAAACCACCATGTTTATACATCAGTGTTTCAGTCACATGGATCAAAGTTTGCGTGGTCGTTACACCGGTCACCGCTTGGGCATCAATACCTTTGGTCGCAAGCGCTCTCGCTGTAACTTGTTCAACGTCAAACAATTGTGGTTCATCACTGTGCCACCATGCCACCAAAAACCCTAAGGTAAGCACAGTCACCCACCCGACAACTACAAATTTAACTCTTTCCATGTCGCCCTCTATCTGGTTGGTATTTGTGTCACGGATGCGTTGACATCGAGTTCAGAACCATCGGCAAAAAACAGCCGCAGTGGTACTTTGTCTGTTAGTGATAATGGTTGGGTTGGTTGAAATAACATGAGATGTAAACCGCCAGGTTGTAAATGCACCGTCTGCGCGGCAGCGATGTCGATTCTCGACATTTTTACCATTTGCATCATGCCGTTGTGCATTTGATGATGATGCAATTCGATATGACCAAACCAAGGGCTTTCCACTTTTATCAGTGCATTCGCAACATTGGTCGTATTTTCTAGGCTGAAGTAACCGGCAGACACGGTTTTGCCCGGTAACGGTTGTCGCACCGTGGCATTTTTAACGAGAATTTCAGCCGCGACATGGCCTATCGACAGCACCAAACAGCAAACGAACATGAGAAGCCGCATTTTTTTCCCTTTTTCAAGTAAAATAACCAAGTACTAAAGAAACGTACGTTGTGAAGGCAGCGCTGTGCTAAACCACACGATAAAACGCTACCGACTACAACACTATGCCATCAACCATGCCTGTAGTAGGGCTAAAGCTTTTATGCTACGTTCTTTTGTGCCAAGTTCGATATTTTACACTGACTCAGCCATGCCGGATAAGTTTTTTAAAACCGCCGACTTGGCAGTATCAACGCAAGTGCTACATACGCAAACAACACCAAGACTGGATTAAAACAAAAACCAATCAGGGTCAGCACACGCACCATAGATGTTGACCAACTGAAATAATCAGCAATTCCTGCACAAACACCTGACAATTTGGCCGCTGTTTTGTTTAGCATGAAACGATGTGAATAATGACGCATATAAACCTCCTTTGGTAATAGCTGTACTCTATCAAGGAGCATGCCAAAAGATTAAAATAATAACTCATTGAATAAATTGATCTTTTTGGGGCCGCAAATTTACTCACTGGCGAAAATAATTAAAATGACCATATTTTCAGCAAAAAAACTATTCAGAGGTCAAATTATTCATATCGATTTTAATATCGGTCGGCACACAGCAAAAACCTTTGCCCCCTCAAAGGCAATAGCCAGCAATGAGCCAGAGTAAACCTCGCCCAAGTAGCTCGCCTTAAAAGCCCAAAAACGAATCACAGTAATTTATCTTGCCACCTATAAATGGCATGAACACCGCCAATTTATGTTCAGGCTTAGGGTTTGCCTAATGTACTGGGAGCTACACGGAGTGATGTGAACGTTTAACAGGATGGAGCAGAAAGCGGTAAAGCTCGGGCTGCAATACCCGAGCGATTAACTATGTTTGAGGACATAACTGAGTAGCTGCCACAACTGCCAGCAAGCAACGATGCTGATCACTGGCAGTAGATGCAGTAGCAATAGCCATAACATGGGCAATGGTATCATGGTTGGATCTGCGCCATTTGTAATGGCGTTTCATCAACATTTGCAGCCGTTGCAACCTCGTTGATTTCTGCATTGTTCTGCGGCAACGCTTGTTCGAGTAAAACAGCTTGCTCAGCAGTCGATGCCATGGGTAATAATACTAATTTGACATCGTCCAGTTGCGCTTTCACAGCTTGCGCGGTTTGCAGTTGTAATTCAGTTTGTACATCAACGACCAGATTTTTTATGGCTAGGCTTGGCAGTGATTGTGCCTGTGCGACAGACCATAACATTGAACTTGATACAAAACTGATGATGGCTAAGCGTGAAAGATTCATAGTGCTGTCCTTGTAAGAATTAACATGTATGCACTTTGTCTATTTCAAGCAACGTGCCAACTCACAAAAACGCGCAAGTCACTGAAAAATATATTAAAAATAAAAAACCAAATTTTACTTCCACCATTCAACCACGATAAAAACCATAAAGTAGTAAAAATCACTAAATAGTAGTATCAGGCACAAAAGCCAACGCTTGGCGCATGATTTCGGGGCCACTACCAGCCTTGTGACCTTCCTCACTTAAATGACGACGCCACTGCCTGGCACCTTTTACGCCTTGAAAAAGCCCCAACATATGCCGTGCGATATGCCAAAACCGTTGCCCTTTACGCATCTCGTCATCCATATAATCCAACATCAATGCCACGACTTGATGTGGCGTAAGAACCGGCGTCTGATCACCATACAGCAGCCGATCAACCTGCGTTAGCATGAGTGGATTGGTATAGGCTTCCCGCCCTACCATGACGCCATCGACATACTGAAGATGTGTCATGCATTCATCGATGGTTTTGATGCCACCATTAATGGCTATATTTAACTGCGGGAAATCACGTTTCAGTTGATACACTCGCTCGTAATCTAGTGGCGGGATTTCACGATTTTCTTTCGGGCTCAGCCCTGATAGCCACGCTTTGCGCGCATGCACAGTGAATTGCTGGCAACCTGCATTTGCAATGGTGCCAACGAAATCGACCAAAAACTGATAACTGTCCTGATCGTCAATACCAATTCGGCTTTTCACCGTAACAGGGATAGCGACAGCGTCTTGCATCCGAGCGACACATTCGGCAACCAACGCCGGCTTTGCCATTAAACAAGCGCCAAACATACCGTTTTGTACACGATCGGAAGGACAACCTACATTTATGTTGATGGCGTTGTAGCCACGCTGTTCGCACATCTGTGCGCTTTTCACCATTGCCTCAACATCCGAACCACCTAATTGCGCGACCACCGGCTGCTCGGCAGGATGAAAAGCGAGATAATCACCCGAACCATACAATAAAGCACCTGTCGTGACCATTTCGGTGTATAACACCGCACGTCGACTGAGTAACCGATGAAAATAACGACAATTGCGATCTGTCCAGTCCAGCATGGGGGCAACGGAAAATCGGTGCGCTGCGTTAAATGCTTGCAATTGCGTTGATGATGGTTGCTGCTCGTTGACCACTATGACCGTCCGCCTTTAAATAAATCTGTTAAGCCCGCTACAGGGGAATACACCCTATTATACCGAGGTTGAAGATGTATTTCTAACGATGCCCGTTTGGTACCTCAGGTCGATGGATACGAAGGATCATCTTCCTCGGGGGCTGGGATATGGCAGCCTGTTCGTTCTATGGTACACTGCAGAAAATCCTCATCACCCATAGGAATCATCATGGTTGATCAAGCATTGGTCACTCGAGCTCGACAGTTATGCGAACAAAAAGGCGCTCGCTTCACTCCCATTCGTGAAAAAGTATTCTGTTTATTGGCTGCCACCGATGGAGCCATCGGCGCTTATGAGTTGTTAGAACAACTAAAAGCAACTGAACCTAGTGCCAAACCCGCCACTATTTACCGCGCCCTTGATTTTTTAACCGAGCAAGGGTTTATCCATAAAATTGAATCCAGCAATGCGTTCATGCTTTGTCATCATTTTGAACATCACCACCCTGCGCAACTGCTGATTTGTCAGCAATGTGGTCATGTTGAAGAATTGCATTCAAATATCCTTCAACAAGAATTAATTCACTTGGCGAATGCCAAAGGCTTTGATATACATAAACAAACCATCGAGGCACGTGGTATTTGTGCCCGCTGTATCAGCAAAGAGTAACTATTTCTTTTTGTTTGATTAATTTTAGCTATGCTCAATATGTTTTGGCGGATCCAAACAAGAACCTTGGTAGATTTTTCAGGAAAATGCCTCAAAAACAAAGCACTATACTTGTTTATTCCTGAAATTCTGCCTACCCTTATCGGCATGGCTAGTTTATCGCACTCAATCTGAAACTGTGGGTCTTATAAATGAATGTTGAGTATGTAAATCCATTTCTGTCGTCTTTAGTCAACGTATTAAGCACCATGGCCAATACCACCATAGTGCCAGGTCAGCCACGTATTAAAAAAGACGAAATTGCCAGAGGTGATGTCTCTGGACTCATAGGCATGGTCGGCCCACAGACTAAAGGTTCCTTTTCTGTGACGTTCGAAGAATCATTAGCACTCGAAATTATGTTTCGTATGCTTGGTGAGCGGCCGAAAACTATCAACGAAGAAGTCACCGATATGGTGGGTGAAATCACCAATATGGTTACCGGTGGTGCTAAACGAATCCTTGGTGAAAAAGGCTACGAGTTTAGTATGGCAACGCCCGTTGTTGTCTCGGGCAAGGGACACACCATAACTCACAAATGTGATGGCCCCAAAATTTTGATGCCTTTTGACTCAGATTTTGGCAAGGTCCATATTGAAGTGAGTTTTGATCAATAACTTTTGTTAATGATGACTTGCCTTCTGAGTATATCCAAGTTGTTTGTCATCATTTATTAACATCCTGCCATTAAGGTTGATTAAGAAGTTTAACCATGGCCAAATGAATCAGTCTATGTATAAAAACAAAACCAGCTTTAGGCTGGTTTTTTGTTAACTTCGGGATCTCTGTGACATAATTGCTTGAATATTATACTTAATCTGTGACGTATCTAAACTGCACACGGCTGGTAATATTACATAACAGTTCGTAAGGAATCGTCTGCACGCGCTCAGCAATTTCTTCCACGGGTAAATCCTCCCCCCACAACACGACTTTATCGCCAACCGCAACTTCATCGTCACCAATATCCAGCATGGTCATGTCCATCGACACTCGCCCTGCGATGGGATAACGCTTACCGCCAATTAACATAGGCGTGCCAGATCCGGCATTGCGCGGATAACCGTCTCCATAGCCAATAGCCACTACGGCCAAACGGGTATCTTTAGGGGCAATCCAGCCACCACCATAACCTACCGCATCGCCTTGTTTAACATGGCGCACTGCAATCACAGAGCTACTAAAGGTCATGACAGGACGCAAGCCGTGCTGATTCGAGCGCCCACTTATCATTGGCGAGACACCATATATCGCAAGCCCTGGTCGGATCCAATGGCCATGACTTTGCGGCCACTGCACAATACCAGCCGAATTTGCAATCGACAACTCTGCATCAACCCCCGCGATCGTTTGCATAAAAAGCGCTAGTTGCTTGGTCGTCGCTGGATTGTCCGGCTCATCAGCACAGGCAAAATGTGTCATAAGTTTCATCGGTTTTAGCACATTCGGGCTTTGCCATAATTGCTGATATAACTCAGAAAACTCTTCCGGTTGAATACCCAGCCGATGCATGCCTGAATTGATTTTTAGCCATACCGAGACGGGCGCATCCAACTTAGCCTGCACTAATGCTTGAATTTGACGACGATCGTGCACCACCACTTGCAGATTGGACGCCACAATTTGTGGCAATTCATCGGCATCGAAAAAACCTTCAAGCAAGACGATAGGCTTGACGATCCCCCCCGCTCGTAGCATCAAGGCTTCATCAATGCGCGCCACGCCAAATGCGCTCGCTTGGGGTAATTGCGCCGCGACCGCCAAAAGCCCATGGCCATACGCATTGGCTTTTAGAACCGCTAAAATTTTACTCTGTGGTGCCAGACTTTGAATATGTTCAACATTTTGCGCTAACGCTGATAAATTAATTTGCGCTAATGGGCGACGGCTCATTAGTATTCATCCTCAAAACGTGCTGTACCCGCATAATTATCAAACCGCGAATAGCGGCCGTGGAATGTGAGCCGGACCCGGCCAATAGGGCCATTCCGCTGTTTACCGATGATGATTTCTGCGGTTCCTTTATCCGGACTATCCTCGTGATAAACTTCATCACGATAAATAAACATAATTAAATCCGCATCTTGTTCTATGGAGCCTGATTCACGTAAATCAGAGTTCACCGGTCGTTTATCGGCTCGCTGCTCCAAGCTACGGTTTAACTGCGACAACGCAATCACCGGAACTTTTAATTCCTTAGCGAGCGCTTTGAGTGAGCGCGAGATTTCGGCTATTTCCAAGGTGCGGTTTTCCGATAATCCCGGCACTGTCATTAACTGCAAATAATCGATCATGATGAGACTCAAACCACCATGTTCACGCGCGACACGACGAGCCCGCGAACGAACTTCGGTTGGCGTTAATCCAGAGCCATCATCTATGTACATTTGACCTTTACTGTTTAGCAGTTCAATAGCAGACGACAACCGCGCCCAATCTTCGTCATCCAGCTGCCCGGTGCGGACTTTGGTCTGATCGATACGTCCCAGCGATGCCAACATACGCATCATAATTTGCTCGGATGGCATCTCTAAACTGAAAATTAATACCGGTTTATCACTGCTGATAGCGGCGTGTTCACACAGGTTCATCGCAAAGGTGGTTTTACCCATCGATGGTCGCGCCGCAACGATGATTAAATCTGACGGCTGTAAACCGTTGGTCATTTTGTCCAAATCAAGATAACCGGTCGAAACCCCTGTAATACCGCCGTTGCTGGGTGAGCGGAACAAAGCATCAATCTTATCAATGGTTTTGGCCAAAATGCTGTGGATAGGTTCAGGACCTTCATTGGCATTTGAGCGCTGCTCTGCAATTTTAAAAACTTTGGTCTCGGCAAAATCCAGCAGTTCAGCGCTATCACGTCCTTGCGGATCATAACCGGCATCGGCAATATCGTGCGCCACGGCAATCATTTCGCGCACCACAGCGCGTTCCCGTACAATATCGGCATAGGCCAAAATATTGGCGGCACTGGGGGTGTTTTTGGCGATTTCCCCCAAATATGCAAAACCACCGATATCATCAAGTTGATGATTTCGTTCTAAAAATTCAGAAACCGTAATAATATCTATCGGCTGTCCAGCTTCAGCAATACTAGCCATCGCTTGGAAAATCAGTTTATGCGCTTTTAAATAAAAATCCGGCTCCACGACTTTTTCTGCGACCTTATCCCAAGCGTCGTTATCGAGCATGAGACCACCCAATACCGATTGTTCGGCTTCAATGGAGTGAGGAGGCATTTTTACCGCAGCAACTTGGCGGTCTTTTACTTTATTCATTGCAGATGACATGCGGGACTTTTGAATCAGCTTTTAAGAGCGTTAGCCTAGCATTTTTTCCACCGCGGCGGCAGTGCAAGACTTAAAAAAACAGAAAATGTGGTGTGAGCCGAGGCAATGACAACGTCATTTCAGATCGCCCTAAACATCAGGCGTGTTATTTAATACTAGATAGCAAAAAGCACAGTCGAAACTGTGCTTTTTGAGGTTAACTGACAGCCGCCTAGCTAACCCAAACCGGCAACATTGCAGCGCTGATTAAGCTTCAGCAACGATAACCAGTTTAACAGTGGCAACCACTTCAGCGTGTAACTGCAGAGCGATGTCAAATGCACCAGTGTCACGTAATGTGCCATTTGGTAATTTAACTTCAGCTTTAGTTACAGCAACGCCAGCTTCAGTGATTGCATCAGCGATATCACGAGTGCCGATAGAGCCGAACAGTTTGCCTTCGTCACCAGCTTTCGCAGCGATAGTTACTTCGCCCAGCTCAGCAACTTTCGCAGCGCGCTCTTGTGCAGCAGCTAAGTTAGCAGCTAATTTAGCTTCTAATTCAGCGCGACGAGCTTCGAATTTTTCGATGTTAGCTTTGGTCGCTGGAACTGCTTTCCCTTGTGGGAATAAGAAGTTACGAGCGTAACCAGATTTAACAACCACTTTGTCGCCTAAACCACCCAGGTTAGCAACTTTATCCAACAGAATGATATCCATTGTTTAATCCTCTCTGTATCGGTTTAACCAGGCTTATGCGTGTGAATCGCTGTACGGCAGCAGAGCCAGGTAGCGAGCGCGTTTGATAGCGCGAGCTAATTGACGCTGATACTTAGCGCTGGTACCAGTGATACGGCTAGGAACAATTTTGCCACTTTCAGTGACATAATTTTTTAAAGTAGCGGTATCTTTGTAATCGATCTCTTGCACGCCTTCGGCAGAGAAACGGCAGAATTTACGGCGACGGAAATAACGAGCCATGAACTTTCTCCTAACTTAAAAACTCAATCTGTTGTGCATGAAGTACCAATTTGGCTACGCCACTTTTAGTTTGGTGTCGGTTAAGAAACCCTATCACCCTCACCACATGCCCCAACGTCAAATGTTGACTTTGTCTGCACAAGGCCCCGCTTAACACAACCTGAAGTCGGACATAAGCGGCGCGATTGTAGCCAGCTTCCTGTTGCATCGATTTGTGCTCAAGCACCAAATGCAGATGCGGAATACCAGCAGGACTTTCACTCAGGTCAGGTGGGCGACATACGACGCCGGTGATGACCAAGCAATTATCCATCAGAATTACTCGTCGTTTGCTACCTGCTCTTCAGCATCACGCGGAGCGCGCTCGCGACGTTCTTCACGTACTTTAGCCATTGGTGATGGCTCAGTCACAGCACCGTTAGTGCGCATGATCAGGTTACGCAGAACAGCGTCGTTGTAGCGGAAGTTAGTTTCCAGTTCATCGATCACCGCTTGTGGCGCTTCTACGTTCATCAGAACATAGTGAGCCTTGTGCAGTTTTTCGATTGGGTAAGCCAGTTGACGGCGGCCCCAGTCTTCTAAACGGTGGATTGAACCACCCGCTTCTTTGATGGCACCAGTATAACGTTCGATCATACCTGGAACCTGTTCACTCTGATCTGGGTGAACCATAAACACGATTTCGTAATGACGCATGGTAGCTCCTTACGGTTAGTTAGCCTCGGGTGAGCTCGACCGGACCCGCATAGAGGCAAGGAACATGGATTGATGGTCGAAGGACGCACATTCTACGGATCAAGCGCTCTGAAAACAAGCAAAGATTCATCTTCTTGTGTTATTGCCGCTGCCGCACCGCTTCGAATAAACAAATCCCAGTCGCTACCGATACATTTAAGCTGGAAACAAGGCCAAACATAGGAATTTTCACCAACCCATCGCATAACTCTTTGGTCAACCGCCGTAAACCATCCCCCTCTGCCCCCATCGCGATTGCCAATGGGCCCGTCATACTGGCTTGATAAATGGTTTGCTCCGTTTCACCGGCGGCACCAAGCACCCAAATACCCGCATCTTTCAACTCGCGAATGGTTCTGGCCAAATTGGTGACCGCAATAAAAGGCACGGCTTCTGCTGCGCCACAGGCGACTTTACGCACCACAGAGGTTAACTTCACCGATCTATCTTTGGGCACTATCACCGCATGCACGCCAGCCGCATCAGCACTGCGCAAAATAGCGCCGAGGTTGTGTGGATCGGTGACGCCATCAAGAATGAGCAATAACGGTGTGTCGGTCGACGCTAAAATGCTCGCTAAATCTTGCTCATTACCTGCCTCTTGCAAACGCGCGCGCGCGACTATGCCCTGATGCTGACCACCAGATGTTTTATCATCCAACACCTTGCGCTGACAGAATTGAATCGAAATGCCATGACCTCTGGCTTGCTGGATTAACGGCTGCATCCGCTGATCATCGCGATCTTTCACAATAAATAATTCTAAAATGTCCTGCGGCGCTCGTGTCATTAGCGCACTGACCGCATGGATCCCAAACACCACATCCGTACTCATGCTTTGCCTCGAAAAAATAAAGCGCCTGCATGGGCAGACGCTATCGATGTTAAAAACTACATGACCTGGTATCAGAGCCTAGTGTAAGCCCTGCGACCAAGCGAAAACGCTACGCTTTGCCTTTGCGGGATGGTTTTGTCTTTTTCGCTTTGCTCGATGTTTTACTCGGTTTGCGCTTGGAGCTACCTTTGGCCGCGGTAGTGCTGCCGGCGCGCTGCGCTTTTCGAGCGCCTTTCTTGCGCATTCCAGCTTTTTCTTGCGCAGGATCTGGTTTTGCACCCGGCGCCATCGCGGTTTTACCACCGCGCCCTTTCTGCACCGCGCCTTTACCCGCTGCTTTACCACCTTTACTAGCTGGCGATTTTCCTGGCTGTACTTTGCCGTTCGCATCAACCAAAGCTAAGTCAATTTTTCGGGCTTCAAGATTCACCGCCAGCACTTTGACATCCAGCACATCACCCATTTTGAATACGCGGTGGTTATGACCACCTATCAGCTGCTGCCGCTCGGTATCAAAATGGTAATAGTCATTGGGCAAAGAACTGATGTGCACCAAACCTTCGATATACAGCTCACTTAAACGGATAAACAAGCCAAAATTGGTAACCGTTGACACCACACCTGGGAAGCTGTCACCAATATGGTCTTGCATGAATTCACACTTAAGCCAATCAGACACTTCGCGCGTAGCATCATCGGCACGACGCTCCGTCATCGAGCACTGCTCACCCAGCGGCTGCATCTGCTCGGTGCTGTAACCGCGCGCACCGGTGACTTGGGCGCCTTTTTGTTGCAAGGTCGCTTTGATCGCGCGATGCAACAACAAATCAGGGTAACGCCGGATGGGCGAGGTGAAATGGGCATAAGCTTCCAGAGCTAAGCCAAAATGCCCTTGATTATCCGGTTGATACACCGCTTGTTTTAACGAACGCAGTAATGTGGTTTGGATGAGCTCTTTATCTGGTCGGTCATCCAGGCGCTGCAACAGTTCCATAAGTGCCAGTGGTGTCGGCTCTTCCGGCAAATCAGTGTGGATCCCCAGCTCTTGCAAAAAGCGTTTGAAATTGGCAAAACGATCACCATCAGGCTGCTCATGCACACGATAGAGTGCTGCCGCTTGTTGTTTTTCAACACATTGTGCCGCGGCGACATTGGCAAGAATCATACATTCTTCGATCAGTTTATGCGCATCGTTCCGATATACCGGCACTATCTGCTCAATCTTGCGGTGACTGTTGAAGATAAATCGTGTTTCAACGGTTTCAAATTCAATAGCACCTCGCGCCTGCCGCACCTTGGTCATTTGCCGGAACAAACTGTACAAATTATCCAAGTTGGTCAAGGTGTGCGCATATTGTTGCCGAAGGTCCACATCGCCTTGCAGTATCGCATGTACTTTGTTGTACGTTAGACGTGCCACCGAATGCATCACAGCTTCATAAAATTGATAACTGGTTAGTTTCCCTTCAGCGTTAATGTGCATATCTGCGACAAAACACAACCGATCGACCTGAGGATTCAGTGAACAAAGCCCGTTGGATAAACCTTCTGGCAACATAGGCACCACATGATCGGGGAAGTATACTGAATTGCCGCGATCTAAAGCTTCACGATCCAGTGGCGTATCTGGCAACACGTATGCACTAACATCGGCAATCGCGACCCATAAATGCCAACCACCGTCGTCTTTGCGCTCACAATACACAGCATCATCAAAATCGCGCGCATCCTCGCCATCAATGGTCAGTAACCCCATGTTGGTCAAATCGACACGGCCAGCTTTTTGCTCGGCAGTAACCTCAGAGCCATAGGCTGCAACTTGCTGCTGCACCGCCTGGCTAAACTCATGCGGGATTTGATGGTTACGGATGGCAATCTCAATTTCCATACCAGGCGCCATGTGTTCACCAAGCACTTCGATGACTTTCCCGACCGCATTCACACGTTTTGATGGCCGCTGCGTTATGTCGACTAGAACCACCTGACCGTGCCGAGCTATGCCTTCTTCACCAAGAGGAATCACAATATCTTGCGTTAAACGCGGATCATCCGGCACAACTACGCCAAGCGCATAATCTTTGTAATAGCGCCCTACAATAGCCTCAGTTCGTGGCTGGATCACCCGAACCACGCGCGCTTCTATTTTATCTTTACTTCGAATATCTATGGCACTGGCAAGCACCACATCGCCGTGCAGCAAACGCTGCATTTCATGATGTGGAATAAACCAATCGACGCCACCTTGTTCTAATTTTAAAAAACCAAAACCATCACGGTGCCCAATAACGGTACCTTTGACCAAGTCTAAGTCATCGACTAAGCCATAACGTTTTGTTTTGGTGAATAATAATTGCCCATCCCGCTCCATAGCACGTAACCGCTTTTTCAAGGCAAACAGCTGTTCTTCATCAGACAGTGCTAATTCGGTGGCGAGCTCTTCAAAATAGGCGGGATGCTGACGTTGTCTTAAGTGCTCGAGAATAAACTCTCGGCTGGGGATTGGGTTGTCGTATTTTTCTTGCTCACGCGCAAGATGCGGATCCAAAATGGTCATGCGTACTCTTTTCTACTAAAACAGCGCTCAGTGTAGCAGAAGCTTGCATGAGTTTCACCTTGACTGTTGAATAAAAGTACACACAGCATCAGAGCCACACCGCTCTGACACTGTGGCGACAATGGATAAACTGGGTTCACACTAGGTTAAACGCGAGGTCAAGGTGTGTAAGCAAGGTTTAAATCGGTTGCTGCGCACGCTGTACGGCGGCTGCCGGCATCCGTTTTGCTAATTGACTAAGCAATACCGTGATACGCTGATGTGTAGCGTCATCCGCGGTCACAGCATGATGTAACCAGCGATAAACAGTTTCATAGTCCACCGGGCTACCTTGATCTTCCAGCATCATGTCGGCCAGACGAATTTTGGCCGGTAAATTGCCCATCGCAGCCGCTTGAAATAGAAATTGCCGCGCTTTGGCACTATCTTTTTGTACAAATTTACCAAGATGATAATAACGGCCCAGCTGCTCTAATCCCTCAGGCAAGCCCTGCAAGGCGGCAGCCTGCATCAAATCCCAACCACGTTCGATATCTTTGGGCACACAGACACCATAGGCCAACATATCGCCAAACAGGAATTGATACGAGGGTAATTTCATAATATCAGCGCGAGCCTCGATATCGCGCACCAACTGGCAGTCGTCTTGTTTAACCCGGTTTAAATGCTCATTTTGTCGAATGAGCGCTAATAACTCGTCTTGCGAATACAGCTGCACGACTTGAGGATCGGCAAGCGCGAATGTATTGTCAGCACTTACCTTAGGTGACGCCATCGCTTGGGGTTCCGTTGATGCCGCTTCGCTAAGTGCCTCAGACTGCACAGCTTGCTTGTCATTTTGCTTGTCATTGGCTAGCGCATTAGGTTCTGCCATTTGTTGCGACTGAGGTGTCGTTTGCCATGCCAAACAGGGCAAAGCGAAACCCGCTAAAAAAAGCATGAGCCCGATGCGGATAGATGTATCGAGCGCACCTTGGCACACATGACGAGGAAAAAACTGCATGCTCAGCTTTGTTGCATGAGTTTTGACGGCAGTTTGTTGCCTTTTAGGCAAAGACTTGCACCCCCATCGCATCGGTAAAGCTCCTTACTACAAAGTTTTGCCGTCATCACCTTGCTCGTTCTATCACGCGCCGCAAAGCACCAACCATATGGTTGCGGGAGCACGCCAGTGAGCGCAATTCGACCGAAAAGGCAGCCTCAATGACGGCCCCCCAGCATTTAAGATGATAGCAAGATATCGGCACAATATGGTTTAGTTAAAACCCAGCAAAAAGCACACCAGCATTTTAGCGGCTGCGAAAAAAGACCGAGCATTGCGGTAACTTTGTTCACAGTGTGAGTCGCACCTTCACAGACGCAGCCGCATCCGCATCCGCACTATGGATATTAGGGGATATTAGGGGATATTAGGGGATATTAAGCGTCATTACGTTAAAACGCATAAGACATAACATCCATAGACATGGCATAACGGATGCCGATGACAACGAAACCCTAAGGCAGTATTTATAGAATCAATTCGATAAACATATTGGCTAGTGTTGGAGCAACACTAGCCGTAAGCAGGAAAAGGTCGAGACTTATCGCTCGTTGCGCCACCACATAGCCGCAGGTGCTTGCACATCATGAACGCTGTCCTGTAGAGGCGCTGCGCCTACCCCACTGGCATTTGTCAGTGCCGGACAGCGGCCGCTTTTGATATGGGTCAATGCGGCTTGCCACTGCGGATCCGCATCACTACCCCAATCACCGGCAATGGCAGGTTTTACCTGGCACTGCGCAGGGAACCCATCAAAGTAGTCGCCAAAACCAACCGCATTTACCGTCTGGAAATTGATCGCGTACAACACTTTATCGCAGATATTGGCGGGCATCATGCCGACCGGTTTACCACATGTGGTTTCACCAATAGTCACCACCTCAACAAAGGGGCGTAATGAATTAATTAACATTTCTGACGCCGAGCAAGTGGATGGCGAGGTTAACACATACACTTTTTTCAGCCCAAGCGCTTGGCGGCCATTACCAAGACTAAACGCAGAACTCACATTTTTATTGCTATTTTTGTCATTATAACGATATTGCACAAAAACTTTACCACTGACCTGCGGCCATGCAATTTGGCTACTCAGCTGATTCGCGACTCGAATCAAACCACCGCCGTTATATCGCAAATCCAATACCAAAGTGTCTACATTTTGTGCTTTGAACTGATCGAAGACGGTGTTTAATTCACTCTCGGTCAAGTCGATAAAGCTGTTTTGTACCATATAACCGATATTTCGCCCGTCGACTCGCTGTACCGAGCTGTGCAAAATGGTATTGGTGGTCACCGCAGACTTCGTCAGTCGCCGTTCTACCACATTGCCATTAAGGCTTGTCCAGCGTAACGTGCGCTGCACACCAGCGGTCGCGGCGCCAAACATGTCATCATTGGTTTTCCGCTTAGCGTCAATATCCGCCAACCAAGTCGCTACAGGAATATTATCAATGTGGGTGATGGTATCGCCGCGCCGTAACCCCTCTCGATACGCGGGGCTATCGGCGTACACATAAGCCATCACCAGACCATCGCGACTGCTACTTATCTGCTGCGAAAATCCAAAGCCGATATAACGCGCATTGATGTAACGGTCCTGATATTCTTGTGCCGTCATGATGAAACTAAATCGATCTTGGCTGGATTTTACCGCCGTTAATAATGCGCTGGATGATGCATAAGCATTGGGATTGATTGCACTGGGTAAATCACGGTACCAAAAATAGTCTTTTTGCAAAGCTTCAAATATCTGCTGATTTTCCCCTTCAATGGTGCACATGCCTGACAGAGCACCACTAACCGTATTTCCAGACGTAGAGCTGTCACCGCAACCGCTTAAAGCGGCCCACACCAAAGCCGCGACTAAATACCTGCGCATATCGTATCCTTCATCAATAAAAAAACGCTGCATAAAGCAGCGTTTTAACATTAACTTAGCGATGTAGCAACTAGGTGACTAACCATGCTTGCTTTGCCGACAGACTTATGCAAATGGGTGATGCAGTACGATGGTTTGTACCCGGTCTGGCCCCGTTGACACGATATCAATCGGAACCCCAGTCACGGCTTCTAAGCGTGCAATATAGTCACGGGCCGCTTGTGGTAAATCAGCCAATTGTTGCACACCAAAGGTACTTTCTTGCCAGCCAGGCATGGTTTCGTAGACTGGAGTCACTAGCTCATAGCCTTCGGCTGCCAGCGGCGGAACATCGGTCACGCTGCCATCAGGCTGCTGATAACCGACGCAGATTTTGACTTCGTGTAGCCCATCCAATACGTCTAGCTTGGTCAGACAGAAACCTGAGATGCTGTTTAGTTGCACCGCACGACGTACGGCGACGGCATCAAACCAACCACAACGACGCTTACGGCCTGTAGTGGCGCCAAACTCATGGCCTTTCACACCAAGATGTTCACCCACCTCGCAATCGAGCTCCGTTGGGAATGGGCCTGAGCCGACACGTGTGGTGTAGGCTTTCACAATACCTAACACATAGTCGAGGTAACGTGGACCAAAACCGGCACCAGTGGCAACACCACCTGCGGTGGTATTGGACGACGTCACGTACGGATAAGTGCCGTGATCAATATCTAAAAGCGTACCTTGCGCGCCTTCAAACATGATTTCTTTACCAGCCTTACGTGCTTTATCCAGTAAATCAGTGACATCCACCACCATAGATTTCAGCATGTCAGCCAAGGCCAACGCGTTATCTAAAGTAGTTTGATAATCCACCGCATCCACTTTGTAATACTGGGTCAGTGTGAAGTTATGCAACTCCATCAAGGACTTCAATTTTTCTGCGAATAACTCTGGATTAAACAAATCGCCAACACGAAGACTGCGGCGCGCCACTTTATCTTCATATGCAGGACCAATGCCACGGCCAGTGGTGCCAATTTTCTTGTCACCGCGCGCTTGTTCACGCGCAACATCCAATGCCACGTGGAATGGCAGGATCAGTGGACAAGCTTCAGACAACACAAGACGCTCTTTGACCGGAACGCCACGCTGTTCAAGCATAGTCATTTCTTTGAGCAAGGCTTCTGGTGATAGCACAACGCCATTACCGATGACACATTTTACGTTGTCACGCAAAATGCCGGATGGGATCAGATGCAGCACAGTTTTTTCGCCGTTGATCACTAGCGTGTGACCGGCATTGTGACCGCCTTGATAACGCACCACAAAACTCGCCTTGTCGGTTAGTAAGTCGACAATTTTACCTTTTCCTTCGTCACCCCATTGGGTGCCGAGCACTACAACGTTCTTGGCCATGGTTCCTACATCATGGAAAAAATTGAGGCCTGAATTCTAACAAATTCAGCAGCAAAGTTCAGCCTAAGGGGGTAAAAAAAAAGCAGCTTTTTTTAAGCTGCTCTTTTATAAGGCTTTTTGAGAGAAACATTCTCAGACATCCAGCAATCCAGATGATTTAACCTTGTTTTAAACAATCTAGACGGATGTCGCTGATGTCATGATACAGCGCAAAACCAAAGCGTAACCGAGTACCACGATAATCGGTATGAATACCCTGTTGCTTCAACCAAGCGGCAAATTCTGCCGTCTGCTGTGCACTGGGCAATTCAAAAGTTAAAAAATGGCCATGTTCAGCCATATCGTTCACTAACAAGCAATCTCGATGTAACAGAGGGTGCTGTATCTCATCTAACTGCTGTAGAAATGCTTGCTGCAGCTGTTGTACATGCGCATGGATCTGCGCCACCGTAATCTGCGCTTGCGAAAGCAAGGTCAAGGCGGCATCTAAGCGATACAGCGCAGCGTAATCCATGGTTGAACCAGCAAATTGATAACCATCATCACTGTAACTGACGTGTTGCGCTTGTCCATGCGCCAATTGGGCAAAGCCAGCAAACCAGCCAGTATAAATAGGACGCAGCTGATTATGCTTCGGTACCGCCATGAAACAGCAGCCCTCGCCGCCTTGCGCGTATTTATAACTGCCTGCTAAGTAAAAAATGCGGCCCTCAACAGCCGATAAATCGGTCGGCAGCGCCATAAAACCGTGGTAACCATCGACCGCAATCACCGCATCAGTTTGTTGTGCTAACTGTTGCAATAACTCAGTTAAACGTGGCACTACCAGACCTGAGTTAAAAAACACCTGACTGAAAAATATCAAATGTGGCTTAGATTGCGCCACAGCCGCCATTAAACGCGCAGGAAACGTGGCAACAGGTTCACTCGGTACTGCCACCAATGTCACATGCGGTAACTCGGCTAAACGTTGGCTTTGCCGTTGAAAACTATGAAACTCACTATCGCTGGTCACAATCGTCAAGGGCTGCTGCCAATCAAAACAACTCAGGAGCCGAAAAAGGAGTTCGTGGGTATTCGGGGCAAACACAATCTGTTCAGCGTGCGATAAATGCAAAATATCCGCGATTTTCCGCTGCACCGCAGGTACTTTCTCGCCAAGAATCAAATCCCATTTATCATCAACTAAACGCGCACTGTCATCCCAATATGCCAGCATGGCATCCCGCGTGACGTCAGGCCAATAGTGATGTGAATGACAGGCATAATGCTGTACATGCGGATGATTTGCCAAGAAACCTTGATAATACTTTTTATAACTGCTCATCGCTGCTGTTCTCTGGATAAAACTTATTCTAGGCGCCACCCATGATCGTCGTTGAAACTGACCATCAAAGTGACAAACATATGCTTTGAACCTTGTATGAAAAAAGGCCCCGCAGGGCCTTTTTTTAATTGTCAGACTTCATGTAACGGAAAAACTCGTTATCCGGTTGAACGACTAACACATCGCTCTTGCTGTTAAAGCTATTGCGATAAGCTTCCATACTGCGGACAAAACTGAAGAATTCCGCATTCTTTTGGTAAGCATCTGCATATACTTTGGCAGCCAGTGCGTCACCTTCACCACGAATAGTACGGGCGTTGCGTTCAGCATCGGCGAGCATCACCGTAACCCGGGCATCAACATCTGCTCGAATGATTTCGGCTTGCTCTTGGCCACGTGCACGATGCTCTTTAGCCACGGCACTGCGCTCAGCACGCATACGTTCATAGATATTGTCACTGATAGAATCCGGCAGGTTAATTTTTTTCACCCGGACGTCGACGATCTCAATACCCAGCTCCACGGCACCTTTACCGGCTTGATCCATGGCACGTTGCATCAACTGCGAACGTTCACCCGACACGATTTCTTGGATGGTCCGAGTACCAAACTCGGTCCGCAGTCCGTTATTAATGTGTTGCTTTAACAAGGATTCGGCACGAGCTGTATTACCACGAGTTGCAAGGTAATATTTACCGAAATCTTTGATTTTCCACTTCACATAACTGTCCACCAAAAGATCTTTTTTCTCGGCAGTAACAAACCGATCGGCAGGATCATCAAGTGTTTGCACACGAGCATCAAGCTTGGAAATCTTCTCGATAAGTGGCACTTTGAAATGCAAACCAGGCTCAAACACTCGGACATTGCCGTCAGTGTCACGCTGTACTTTACTGAATTGGAACACAATAGCGCGCTCACCTTCAGAGACAACAAACACACTGGATGTTACCACGACACCCACGAGGCCAATCAGACCCATTATCAAGTTGTTCATCAGTTTCCTCTCCCGGTACGACCGCTATCGCGTAGTGTTTCAGCCCTCACAGGTGCATCCGTCATGCTTGGTTGCGTGCTGAAAGATGGAACTTCCGGACTTGGAGTCTTCGTTGCAGAGCTGGACTGGGCATTACCAACCATTTTATCTAAAGGTAAATACATAATGTTGTTACCATTTTTCACATCAACCAACACTTTAGAGGTGTTGCTATACACTTGTTCCATGGTTTCGATGTACAAGCGCTGACGTGTCACATCCGGTGCCGCAATAAATTCAGGCAGCAGCTTTTCAAAACGAGCGACTTCACCCTGCGCTTTCAGAGTGGCTTGTTGTTTGTAAGCTTCTGCTTCTTGCAATTTACGATTTACCTGACCACGCGCTTGTGGTTCAATTTCACGCGCATAGGCCTCAGCACGGCGAATGTAAGTTTGTTCGTCTTCCTGCGCTTTGATGGCATCATCAAATGCCGGACGCACCTCTTCAGGTGGACGTGCATCACGGAAGTTTACATCGACAATTTCCAAGCCTAAGTTGTAAGGCTTAATAATACTTTCCAGCTCAGTGCGAGTGTTTTGTCGAATCACTTCACGACCTTTGGTCAGGACATCATCCATCAACGAATGCCCTACAACGTAGCGCAGCGCAGCATCGGTCGCTTCTAGTAAGCTCACATCAGGCGCCACCACCGCAAATTTATATGCCCGCGGGTCGTTCACTCGGTACTGAACTTCAAAAGTAACTCGAACCAAGTTTTGATCTTGCGTGAGGATAAAACCGTCAGTTTTAAGGGTTTCAACACTGCTGACATCAACCGGGATGACTTGATCAATAAATGTTGGTTTCCAATGAATACCAGAGTTCACTTCGGTGTGGTATTGCCCTAATCGAAGCACGACACCGCGCTCGGATTCTTTGATGGTATAAATACCACTGAGCACCCAAGCCAATAAACCGACGCCACCAAGCACAAGCGCTGCAGCAGAGCCGCCACTGCCTTGCGACACTGGGCCTGAACCGCCGCCACCAAACAAGCCAGAGAGCTTTTTGCTCAAATTACGAAAGGCTTCATCCAAATCTGGTGGGCCTTGGTTGCGCCCACCCTGATTCCAGGGATCATTATTTTTGCCGTTATTACCCGGCTCATTCCAAGCCATAATTACTCCGTCTTGCTGATCGTGATTTATGAAAATAAAGCTAAGTTAATGTTTGTTATGCGACTATAAAGCTTAAGTGCTTTTGGAACAACGGGCGACGGCTATCGACTGCCACGTTATGACGCCATTACATGGATCCAGCGCACAGACAGGCCATAACTGCACATAAATACGCTTGATACATCATTTGTTCACACCATTTGATCTCACGTCTATCGTAATGGTATTCGTTTGATGACTATAGCGTTTTTGTTCACCACAATACCGTGGTCTGAGCCGTTATTCACCCTAGGTGCGATAGACGTTTAAACCATGTAACGATTTAACTCTTCATCACTTTGCTTAACGAGACGTTCCCAGCTCGCATGATCCAACCCTAAAGTCATCCAGCATATGCCGTTATCATCAAAACGCTCAGTTCGAACTGCACCTAATTGATGAAAACGCGCCCGCCACTGACTGGCTTCTGGCGGCAAAGCCAATTGCAACTGCAAAAAAGCACCTGCCAACCGCTGCACCAAGGCCTGTTGCAACAACTCAATGCCTTCGCCCGTAGCGGCAGACAAATAAACCGCTTGGGGTTGCTGCTGCTCATCATATTCAATACGTGGCGTCAATTGCGCCCGATCGATTTTGTTATAAATCTTTAATTGTGGTACATCAACAGCGTCAATTTCCGTCAACACTGCTTGGACTTGGGCGATGTTATCGCTCATCCGCTCATCTGCAACATCAATCACATGCAGTTGTAAATCTGCATCGCGGGTTTCTTGCAACGTCGATTTAAATGCAACGACCAGATCATGGGGGAGATGACGGATAAATCCAACGGTATCAGCAACAATGACTTGCCCTAATTCTGCAAGTTTTAGTTGCCGCAGCGTCGGATCAAGTGTGGCGAACAACTGATCGGCAGCATAAACATCGGCTTGAGTTAAACGATTAAACAAGGTCGATTTGCCCGCATTGGTGTAACCGACCAGTGAAATCACCGGAATTTCAGCGCGCTGGCGCGCACGCCGCCCTTGCTCACGTTGCCGATTCACTTTGTCGATTCGCTGGTGCAGCATGGTCATACGTTCTTTGAGTAACCGCCGATCGGTTTCTAAACGCGTTTCGCCAGGCCCACGTAAGCCAATACCGCCTTTTTGACGTTCATTGTCAAAACCACGGATCAGACGTGAAGCGAGATGTTTAAGCTGTGCTAATTCGACTTGAAGTTTACCTTCATAGCTACGAGCACGCTGCGCAAAAATATCGAGGATAAGCGTAGTTCGATCAATGACCCGACACTGGATCAATCGCTCAAGATTTCGCGTTTGCGCGGGAGACAAGGCATGGTTAAAGACCACCAAACTCGCAGAGGTCGACTGCACAAGTTCAGCTAATTCAAGCGCTTTGCCACTACCGATAAACAAACGAGCATCTACCGTGCTACGGTTACTGGTTAGTACCGACAACACGGCTGCACCTGCAGATGTCACTAACATCTGCAGTTCGTGCAAATCTTCATTCACACTCTCTTGTGGAAAATAAACATGTACCAGAATAGCTTGCTCTGGCACTTGGACATGGTCAAACAAGAGAGGTCATCCTTGCGCTTATTCCATCTCGTCCATGTCACCAGTGCCGGTGCCATGACTGGTCATGGTATTCACTGCGCGCGCCGGGACAACGGTGGAAATCGCATGTTTGTAAACCATTTGGCTTACCGTATTTTTTAACAAAATGACGAATTGATCGAAAGATTCAATTTGTCCTTGGAGTTTGATCCCATTCACCAAATAAATCGACACTGGAATACGCTCGCGTCTTAAGGTGTTTAAAAATGGATCTTGTAATGATTGGCCCTTTGCCATCTGCCGCTTTCCTTATTATTAGATTTGCTGTTCGTATATATGGATTATTATATAGTTTTCAAGTCGTTAAATAACGATTTTTTTCATACTCATTTAGCGTAGCGAACTTACTACAGCTTGCAAGTTTTCCGTCAGACTTCTATCGCTGGATAACCATGTTAAATCTTGCCATCCGCGCAACCAGGTTAACTGCCGTTTCGCTAACTGCCGTGTAGCGGCAACACCACGATACACCATCTCATCGTAACTCACTAGCCCGTCCAGATAATCCCATACTTGCCGGTACCCCACACAGCGCATGGAGGGTAAGTCTGGATGTAAATCTGATCTGGCTTTTAACGCTTCAACCTCGGCAATAAAGCCTTGGGCTAACATTTGCTGAAAGCGCAGTTCAATACGCTGATGCAATACCGACCGATCGTCGGGCGCAATAGCAAATTGACTCACGCGATAGGGAAAAGGTTCCCCTTGTTGTTGGGTTAATTCAGTCATGGTGCGCCCCGAAATGTAAAACACTTCCAAGGCACGGTTAATTCGCTGTGGATCATTCGGATGAATACGTGCTGCAGACATAGGATCAATCAAGCTAAGTTCCTGATGCAGTGCAGCCCACCCCTGCGCAGCCGCGCGTGTTTCGATATCAGCACGGATGGCCGCGTCTGCTTCTGGCAAGGGCGAAATACCGGCTAACAGCGTTTTGTAATACATCATGGTACCGCCGACTAGCACGGGGATTTTGCCTTGGCCATGAATATCAGCGATATGACTTAGCGCATCCGTGCGAAAATCGGCAGCCGAATACGCCTGCGCAGGATCTAAAATATCGATCAAGCGATGCGGAGCTTGTGCTTGCTCTTCGGCTGTGGGTTTGGCGGTACCAATGTCCATACCACGGTAAATCAAGGCACTATCGACACTGATAAGCTCGGCATGGGCCTGTTGCGCTAACGCCATCGCAAGCGCTGTTTTACCCGCGGCGGTAGGTCCCATAAGAAAAACAACCGGTAGACCCGCGCTGAGAGTGGATTCAGACATCTTCATCTCCTACAAATTAGTGCAGCCTTGTCTGGCGTTACATGCGAAACGGGTCCAGCACATCAATGCTCATGTTGTTGTCACTATAACATGTTGCGACCTAACGTCTGACACCGAAGCTGGCGAAAGTCATCAAAAAACTAGACAAGCGATCAGGCTACCTGGCGGGCTACCCGTTCAACGGGTGGAAAAATTCGGCGCCAGTAACGGCGCAATGCAAGCGGACGGGATCATTTCGACGCACCACAGTTTTGGATCTGAGGCAATGGCAGCAAAATAATGCGTTATTTTATCCGGCGCCAGTCCCGACTCCGTTAATAAAACCGACCACAACGACTGCAACAGTTGCTGCTCCGACTGGGGAGATTCAGCATGCCAATACTGCCACCACAAGGGCAACCACTGGGCAATGGCCGTATGCTTTAACAGCAGGGGTACAGCGCGGATAATTACCACCGATTCATGCACTAAGAGATCAAACCCCAATGCCGACAGTTGCTGTGCTTGGCAAAGTAGCGCCGGCAATTCGTGCGTGCTTATCTTTAAGCGAATCGGCATTAACAATGTTTGGCTAGCCGGCGGCTGCAGCGTCCACCATTGACTGAAGGTTTCGGCGATGCGCACACGCACTAATTGCCCATCGACGTGGGTGAGCGCAAATTGATGATTTAACCAAAGCCAGTCCGATAAAAACGCCTTGGGCAATGCTGCTGTTGCAGATGCATCTTTTAAAATTGTTTCTTTTGGCAACGTCTCTTTTGGTATGGCGGCAGCGGGCAACTCAGGTGATGCAAGATCCACACGTTGAGGCTGATATGCGGTCACGGTGTTAACTGGCGCTATATCTTGCGTATGGTCGACTGATGTTGGCAAGTCCGATAAGCGAGCCGGATCTGCCGTGTGACCATGATCAAATGCAGGCATTGGCATTAGCCATCCCTGAGGTTTTGCCTGTTCTCGAGCTTGCGTCGCCGCACGCCATGACGATGCGCCAGCCCCTGAACCGCTGCGATAACGCGAGTTCGTTGCTGCCTGAACCTGATGTGGTGCATGAGCATCAACAGCCACGCTAGCTGCGGATGTCGACGCTGTCATGTCCGATGATTCTGGCGCGAACACCGCCGAATGTGGCCGCTGTTGTGCGGTCGCTACGCCATCACTTGGCATGACAAGTTCAGATGGTAAACCTGCCAAGGGTTGCTGCGTCGTCTCATATACCAACTGCTGCGCTTGCTGTAATGCATCTTGTAGCGCTGAGGCGATAAAATCATGCACCAATCGCGCTTGATGAAATCGTACTTCGTGTTTGGCTGGATGCACATTCACATCCACTTCGGCCGGATCCAGAACCAAATAGAGCACAAACGCCGGTTGAGCGCCTGCCGCGATACGATCGCCATAGGCTTGTCGGATCGCATGATTGAGCAATTTATCGCGCATCATGCGGCCATTGACATAGCTGTACTGACAACTGGGCTGTGCGTTACAACTGGCCGCATGTTGGATCCAACCGCTTAATTGCATACCCTCATACTGCGCTTCCACATACAGCACTTGCTGCATAAACGTCCGGCCACAGAGCAATGCAAGGCGTTTTTCTTTCGCATTTTGCTGATTGGCCAGCGGTAACTGCCGCACGACAGTACCATTGTGGGTCAGTTGAAAGGCCACATCAAAGCGGCTTAACGCCAGTTTTCGAATAAGCTCGTCGATATGACTAAATTCCGTTTTTTCACTGCGGAGAAAACGCCGCCGGGCCGGCGTATTAAAAAACAAATCCTGCACCGAAACCGAGGTGCCGTTGGGGTGCGCAGCTGGCAAAATCTGCACCGCCATATCACGACCTTCAGCCTTGGCCTGCCAGGCGCTGTCTTGCGTGGCAGGTTTTGAGGTTAAAGTAAGGCGTGAAACCGAACTAATACTGGCCAAGGCTTCTCCGCGAAACCCTAAGCTCATAATGTGGGAGAGATCATCTAACTCGCTGATTTTACTTGTTGCATGCCGACTCAGCGCCAATGCCAACTCATCTTTGGCGATGCCCGCGCCATTATCGCGAATATGAATAAGCCGACAGCCACCTTTTTCAATATCGATCCAAAGCGAGGTTGCCCCAGCATCTAAAGCATTTTCCACCACTTCTTTCACGACAGACGCCGGCCGCTCCACCACCTCACCGGCGGCGATTTGGTTGGCTAACTGAGGTGAAAGAAGTTGGATAGGCATATCTACGGGATCCTTAAGGTCTGGCCAATTTGTACCGTATCCGACTTCATCTTATTGGCGGCTTTAATCGCCGCTATGCTGGTATTGTATTTTTTCGCGATCTCTGACAACGAATCTCCCGCTTTGACTTTATGTTGCCGTGGTGTTTTTACCGCAGCCTGAGATCTCACGGCCGTTTGTGATTTAACTGCTGATTGTGATTGCGCAGCTGTTTGTGAGGAGCCGGCGCTTTTGGCGCCTTTCACCGTCACCGGTTCAGGCAAGCGCTGCGTCGGTAATTGACTGGCTGGAACACTCGACGTCGGTAGGCCGCTCGCACTGCGATTTGGCAAGGCCGATGACGAGGTGCTGAGCGGTGTTGATGTTCGAGTCGAGGATGGCCGTGTCCCACTCGCGGTATCGACGGGAGTAACGGCAACATCAGCGGCTGTGGTATTTTTGGCCGGCGCACGGCCTTTGCGCTGAGCTAGCCACGAATCACTGGGAGGATTGCGGTGAAAATGCTGCTTCAACGCGCGAAAAATAGCCTTCGCCAACTTTTGTTGATGCGCACTGGTTTTTAAACGCTGCTCTTCACTGGGGTTTGAAATATAACCGGTTTCTACCAAAATCGATGGAATATCCGGTGCTTTTAATACGCCAAGACTTGCCGCTTGCGGCTCTTTGCGATGCAGTCTGGTGACAGTCGCCATTTCCGCTAGCACAGTCTTAGCAACTTCATAACCGGTGGTCATCGAATGGTTCATCGACAAATCCAACACCGTTTGGGCTAAGTAGCGCTCATTGCTGGAGTCTTTCATGACCTCAGCCACCCCGCCGAGTAATTCGGAATGCTGTTCCGTTCGCTCCATCATTCGCCCCACTTCTGTGGTGGCGCGCTTTAACGATAGAACCCACACCGACGCGCCATTGGCGGCGCGATTTTCAGCGGCGTCGGCATGGATGGACACCAGCAAATCAGCTTGTCTTGCCCGTGCTAAGTCGGGTCTTTTACTGGGGTAGATATAGTAATCCGCAGTGCGTGTCAGCACAGCGCGCATGCCAGGTTCTTGATCGATTAACGCCGCTAAGCGCTGGGTTATTGCCATCGTCACGTGTTTCTCGTAAGTGCCACCTTTGCCGACGGCGCCAGGATCATGACCGCCATGCCCTGCATCGAGGGCAATAATGACATCGCGCCCTTGACCTGCTCGGCTTGGCGCTGGTTTTGGTGGCGGAGCAACTACGGTTGATGTGCTGGTTTCAGAATGGGCAATATCCACCACCAACCGATCGCCATATCTGTCACTGGGCGGCAGACTAAATACACGGCTTTGGGCGGCATTGGTGAGGTCAATTTGGATACGTACACTGCCGGTGTTCCCTACTTTTTGCACTCGAATATCGCGAACCCATTCGGATTCACCAGACATTTTGCCAAGCGAGGTCGATGGCATTTGCTCCAATTGCAGCACGACTTGATTTTTACCACTGGGTAGCACGCTAAACTTCGGCTTCGCACTGAGATCAAAAACGACGCGGGTATTATCCGGCGACGGCCAAATACGCACCGATTCAATTTTCCCCGCCGCCAAGCTTTGCTGCGGCACCAAAGCAAACATGCATACCAAAAGACTGCAGATGGATAACAACCCAATCCTGCATGTTGCCTTTAACCACTGCGCAACATTATCCATGAGACTTACTCGCTATTGCTGTTAACAGTGTGCCGTCATGAGCCGACAGCTGTTGCTGTAATTGCAACAACATTTGCTCGCCCCGAGGACTATGGCTCGACAGTTGACACAAGCGCTCAGACGTTTGCAGTGTTAATTCAATCGAAACATCAGCTGAAGGTAAAAGCCCTGCGCCCTGCTCTGGCCACTCCACCAAACAAAGGTGCTGCGGCATAAAATAATCACGGATCCCCATGAACTCCAGTTCTTCAGGATCCCGCAACCGATAAAGATCAAAGTGAAACACCGATAATCCATGAATGTCGTAAGGCTCAACTAAGGTGTATGTTGGACTTTTGACCGTGCCTTGATGGCCGAGCGCTTGCAATAGATAGCGACTAAATGTGGTTTTACCCGCACCTAAACCACCAGATAAATAAATAAATCCCCCGTGTGCACAGGTACAGGCAAGCGCCTGTGCCAGCTGGGCAGTAGCAGTCTCATCATGTAAAAGATATTGCGCGATCATCGACATCTCAACTGGTTATACTCGGCAGCACCCAATCAACTAGGTATTCACCTAAAGTAGCGTTTAAAGGTTGCAAAGGCGACATGCTATCAAATTATCCGCCTCGACACTAGGACGCCGCGGCATAGGGTTAGACTCATTACGATGCGTAAAGTGAGCGTCGGATGTTGCCACTTATCGCTCAGCGCGGGCGTTGTAGCGCACATTGGCGCCTAGCATGCTCTGTGTTTGTTTCAGGCCAACCCGCGCGATGAATGCATGCGCGAGCTATGACGGGAAGAACTACCGACAATGCTTTGTTAAAGGTTTATAATGCCGACAGTTTTTGTTAGATGAATCGGAATCACCATGACAACGTCCGCGACGACCACCATTGATTGGTCAGCCCTGGCTCTGCTAATCAAGCAATGGGCACAAGAGCTGGGATTTGCCAAAGCGGGCATCGCCGACACGGATTTACGCCGCGAGGAACCGCGGTTACAGGCATGGCTTGATGCCGGTATGCATGGCGAGATGCATTACATGGCCAATCATGGCATGATGCGTTGCCGCCCCGCCGAGTTAGAACCCGGTTGTCTTAGAGTGATTTCGGTGCGCATGAATTATTTGCCAGAGCAAGCCGCATTTGCTACCCATCTTGCCGATCCCAGCCAAGCCTACATCAGTCGTTATGCCTTAGGGCGTGATTATCATAAAGTGATTCGGCAACGACTCAAACAACTTGGGGAACGGATCCGCGATTATGTCGGCCCGTTTGGCTATCGCCCCTTTGTGGATTCGGCGCCGGTGCTGGAGCGGCCTCTAGCCGCCAATGCTGGGCTTGGATTTATCGGTAAACATAGCTTATTACTGGATGCGACCGATGGTTCATGGTTTTTCTTAGGTGAGCTTTTAGTTGATTTGCCATTACCAGTCGATTCACCCCTGCCTGAGCAATGTGGCAGCTGCGTGGCCTGTATGACGATGTGCCCGACGCAAGCGATAGTCGCGCCTTATGTTGTTGATGCGCGTCGCTGTGTGAGTTATCTCACCATCGAGCATGCCGGAGCTATTCCGGAAGAGCTGCGGCCATTACTGGGTAATAGGATCTACGGCTGTGATGATTGTCAGTTGGTATGTCCGCATAATCGCTTAGCACCGCTCACACAAGAGAAGGATTTTGCTCGGCGTGCATTATGGCAGGAGCAACGTTTACTGCAGCTATGGCAGTGGAGTGAAGCAGAATTTTTAACCGCGACCGAAGGCAGCGCTATCCGTCGGATTGGTCATGAACGTTGGCAGCGTAATATTGCGGTCGCGCTTGGTAATGCGCCTTATGATACCGCGATTGTGTCGGCACTGACTGCGGCTTTGCCAACGGCTTCACCCTTGGTCTTAGAGCATATCGAATGGGCCTTGCAGCAACAACAGCGCAAAGCCGCTGCCCACATTGCGATCACCATAGTTGACGAAAATGTGCCAACGCAAAGCTGCAGCACGGGCTCAAACGCCATAACGAGCCCCCTGCGCCACGCCCCTCTCGCAGGCAAAAAAAGCCCTCAAACGGGACTGTCTCGGCAACAACAACGCTTGGTAAGAATCATAGAAACAGGTTTAGCGCGTGATGCGCATTGGCAAGATAGTGAGCCAGAACATGGGCATACAACATAACGCGCAAAACCCAATATGGGATAAGTACGTGAGCTAGCGAGGTCGGCGTCAATGCTATTTTGGTTATACATCTTCAGGCTCAATATGTTGTGCTCATCGATGTATAACCTCCTGTTATTAGGTTTGCGCCCGCTGGGCAAGGCGCTGCTGACAACGCGCTAAAATAGCGCGTTTTTCGTCATCCGAACTGCGTTGCCAACCCGTGATTTCGTCAATACTACGGCCGCAACCGACACAAACATCCTGTAAGTCCAAGCAGCAATGCCGAATACATGGTGATGCTGGAGCACCTTGCGTGCTTTCTATGCCTTGCGTGCTTGCTAGGCCTTGCGCGCTTGGTATATGTTGTCCATTTTGCATCGTGTCGCTGCGGGTAGATTCGCCCTCACGCGATAACGCAATGGTGTTCCGTTTCGGATCCATAGCCTCATTCCAGTCTATGCTGAACGTCAAAGTTCCAGCAAATTAATGCATGTTAGCGCTTTTTCGGTACCCATGCCCACACAAATTGCGCCAATACCGGCTCAATGCCTGCGCTGTCATATAAAGCGACTTGCACGCTAATTTCGCCTTTTTCTTGTGAATGGAGGGCATGGATTTGGGCATCAGTTAATTGAGCCACCGCTTTCATCGCCCCCGACGCGCGTTTGACATAATCCAAATGCATGGATTTAAGCAGCGGCAGTCGATCATCTGGCACATGCATTCCCACCAGAAAACCAGTAGCAGACTCACCCAACAACGCCATGGCCGCGGCGTGAATGCCTCCGATATGGTTTTGCACTTTGCGATGATTGGCCAGGCTTAATACGGATTGCTGAAGCGTTAAGCTATCCACCTGCACACTTGCCGTGCCGGCCAACTTGATCGCATGGCCAAAAAGTTTGCTACGCAGCCACGTTTGCATAAAGGCTGGGTAGCGCTGCAGACCATATACCATTTTACTAAGACGATTACCTGGCTGTAAAAAGACATGATCGGGCGATAACACAACATCCGCCAAAGGTGCGGACGTCGACGGCGTCATGCTTGTCGCAGTATCGTTTGGGAATAAATGTGAGTTTGAAGATGGTTCTGAGATAAAGCTCATCTGGTCATACCTGTAAAATAAAAAGCAAGGTAACAGCTTAGGATAGACGACACAAGCGATGCATGAAAGATATCGCTATACGCAGGCAACGGTAGATTAAAGCAAAACCACTGGTTAGCAGTGCATGAGCAACGAGGAAATGGGAAAATTAATTGGAGCGGGCAACGAGGCTCGAACTCGTGACCTCGACCTTGGCAAGGTCGCGCTCTACCAACTGAGCTATGCCCGCATCAAGCGATATGAATTTGCTGTAATTATTTAGATTGGAGCGGGCAACGAGGCTCGAACTCGTGACCTCGACCTTGGCAAGGTCGCGCTCTACCAACTGAGCTATGCCCGCATCTTCTAACCATTTGCGACGTTAACCATCAAATTAACGAAGCCGTATAGTTGTAGAATATTTATCTAAATTGGAGCGGGCAACGAGGCTCGAACTCGTGACCTCGACCTTGGCAAGGTCGCGCTCTACCAACTGAGCTATGCCCGCAACACAGCGGTGATTGGAGCGGGTAACGAGGCTCGAACTCGTGACCTCGACCTTGGCAAGGTCGCGCTCTACCAACTGAGCTATACCCGCAAACACCTTACTTAGCGCACTCAGCAACGGTTGGTATCGTGTTGAGTTAAATTGCGTCTAAGCGGGGCGCATTTTACAAAATCATCACCGCTTTGCAAGCATTTTTATGAAGGCAAACGGAAAAAGTGTTGCTGATAGACTACTAATTCAGCAATAGAGTCACGAATATCATCCAGCGCCAAGTGACTATTGGATTTTTTCACCAACTGACTTACTGCCGGGTTCCACCGTTTTGCCAATTCTTTAATGGTACTGACATCCAGATTACGGTAGTGGAAATATGATTCCAAGGCGGGGGCGTATTTCACTAAAAAGCGTCGATCTTGGCCAATGCTATTGCCACACATTGGCGATTTACCCGCGGGCACATACTGGCTTAAAAAGGCAATGGTTTGTGCCACGGCGCTATCTAAATCGACGTCGCTCTCTCGGCATCGGGCGGTTAAACCGCTTTTACCATGTTGCTCGACACACCAGGCGCTCATATTGTCCAAAATATGGTCCGCCGTTTTGATGGCAAACACAGGGCCTTCCGCCAAAATATTCAACTGGCTATCTGTCACTATGGTGGCCATTTCTAAAATAACATCCACCTCTGGCTCCAGACCGGTCATTTCCAGATCGATCCAGATTAAATTTTGTTCACTTGCGGCCATCTCAGCCCCCTTCTTGGTTTGCTACTTTGTTACTTGAGTGAATGCTAGTATCATACTACGTTCAGTGCCAATAACCGTAGTCCTTGCCGACAAAGAGTGCGCGTGACCAAAAAGAAACATCTTAATCATCGACAAACCGAACGTATTGCCGCCAATCAGCGGCGACGCGTCGAACGTTTAGAAAAAAAAGCCGAGCATACCGAGCAAGGTTTGGCCAACGCGCAACTCGGCGAAGCCGAAGCCGGCTTGGTGATCAGCCGTTATGGTCAGCATGCCGACCTTGAAGATAGCCAAGGCCAACTTTTGCGTTGTAATCTTCGCCGCACCATCGGCTCCGTGGTGAGTGGGGACCGCGTCGTGTGGCGCCGCATGTTGCAACAGCAACAAGGTTCTGCCGGTGTCATTGAAGCCGTCCAAGAGCGCAAATCGGTATTAACCAGGCCAGACTTTTATGATGGCTTAAAACCTGTCGCGGCCAATATTGATTTGCTCATTATCGTCTCGGCAGTGTTGCCAGTGCTTTCGCTGAATATCATCGATCGTTATTTGGTTGCTGCGGAAGCCATGCAAATCAAACCGTTGTTAGTGCTGAATAAAGTTGACTTGCTCAGTGATGAAAATCGTGAGCAGATCAACGCCCAAATGGCGATGTATCAGCAGATCGGTTATGACGTGCTGCTGCTTAGCGCAAAAACGGGTGAAGGCATGGCACAATTGATGGAATATTTACAGGCAGGCTGTAGTATCTTCGTCGGCCAATCTGGCGTTGGAAAATCGTCGCTGGTAAATCACTTATTACCCGAAATAAGTGCGCAAACGCAAGAAGTCTCTGATGTATCAGGACTTGGCCAACACACCACGACGGTCGCAAAACTTTATCATTTGCCCGACGGCGGCGATTTAATTGACTCACCAGGGATCCGTGAATTTGCCCTTTGGCACTTAGAACCCGATCAAGTGGCATGGGGGTTTCGCGAGTTCCGTCCATGGTTAGGTCGTTGTAAATTCCGAGACTGTAAGCATGATAAAGACCCTGGCTGTGCGTTACATCATGCCATCAGTATTGGCGAGATTAGCCAAGAACGTTTTGATAATTACCACCGCATCTTGCTAAGCATGGTGCACGACAAACCAAATTATATGTAACTGGAAGCCCATTATGGATAAGTTAAAAATCGCGTTGCAGTATGCGCTGCCGAAACATTTGATTTCTCGGTTGGTTGGTTACCTTGCCTCAGCCAAACTTGGCCCTATTACGCATGGCCTCATCAATGCCTTTATCAAGGCCTATGGCATTAATATGGCCGAAGCGAAATACGAGCGCGCCAAAGACTACGCCAGTTTTAATGAATTTTTCACCCGCCCCTTAAAAGATGGTGTTCGTCCGTTAGTGGAAGATCACAGCATCATGGCGCATCCCGTCGATGGTGCAATCAGCCAAGCAGGTACTATTCGCGGTGATTTATTGATTCAAGCCAAAGGCCATGATTATTCCCTGCAAGCCTTACTTGGTGGGGATGCGGCCACCGCAGCCCCCTTTCAAAATGGTGAGTTTGCCTGTATTTATCTGGCACCCAAAGACTACCACCGTATCCACATGCCGATTGCAGGCACGTTACGGGAAATGATTTATGTCCCAGGTGAGTTGTTTTCGGTCAATCCGCTAACGGCGCAAAATGTGCCTGGTTTATTTGCCCGTAATGAACGCGTCGTTGCAATTTTTGATACTGAATCCGGCCCAATGGCCATGGTATTGGTTGGCGCGACCATTGTGGCCAGTATTGAAACCGTATGGGCTGGAACAGTAACTCCGCCGGCGGGTCGTGATGTATTCCGCTGGCAATACCCAGCCACAGGCCCAACTGCGGTGCATTTGGCAAAAGGAGCCGAAATGGGCCGCTTTAAACTGGGCTCAACCGTCATTTTGGCTTTCGCGAAAAACGAAATCGAATGGTTACCGGGCCAATTTGCCGGCGCCGTCACCCGCATGGGCGCACCGTTTGCGAAGTTGTTAAAACAGCAGCGTCCAAATGACGGCACTGGTGCTGATGGTTTTGTGAGCGTTGTCACGGCGGATGAAACGGATAAATCCGCCTAATTGGTCCGACGAGACAGCGAAAACCGCTCAGCGAGACAACCTATAGGTTTAACATCCATGCCAGCGATTGCATCAGCTCGCTGGCATCACTATCAGCAGGTGTTGTATGCAGCTCTATGCCCATCGCGGTGCCAGCGGTCACTTTCCAGAAAATACCTTACTTGCGTTTGAACAAGCGCTGGCCTGCTCACCCGATGGAATAGAGCTTGATGTGTTTTGTGTTGATCACGAATTGGTCGTGATTCATGACCACGAGCTGCATCGCACCACCAATGGTCATGGCTATATACATAGCTTTAATCTTGGCGAGCTGCAGCAACTCGATGCGGGGCAAGGTCAGTGTATCCCGCTGCTGCGCGACGTCATGGCATTAGTTCAAGGCCAGTGCATGTTGAATATTGAGCTCAAAGGCGAAGACACCCTGCCGCCATTGCTTGCATTGCTATCTGAACTATCTCAATCTGGCTACCCGATGGATACCTTGCTGGTATCGTCGTTTAACCATCATTTGTTGCAAGGATTACATCAGCGTTGGCCCACCATTAAAATTGGTGCGCTCACCGCCACATTACCGCTTGATTATGCTGCATTTGCCAGCAAACTCCATGCGTGGTCGGTGCATTGTGACCGCAGTTTTATCAATCAGGCGATGGTCGATGATGCCCATCAGCGCGGCTTGAAGGTTTTTGTGTATACCATTAACAATGCAGCCGAATTACAACGCATGAAAAAGCTGGGGGTGGATGCGGTGTTTACTAACTGGCCTTGTGAGGCCAAACACTGGCTAGCTTCTGATTAATCGCAACGTGGTCCAATGCTATCGCGGCAACCATGTTTTAATACGATATGATCTACGCATTCGTGGATAGGATGAGCTGCCCAGTTTATCGTAGGCACATCGGTCGTAACTCAGATCAGAACCACGAAAATCAGGTTAAGAATGGCTTTCGCAGCTGTGACATTGGTTGCAAAGACGGATGTTTAGCACATGGGCAAACACCACTAAACTGGCACCAATCATCAGGATGAAGTGTTCATACTCATGGCCAAATGCGTCTTTTTGCCAGTAAATAAAACCACCTAGGAATAACGCATAGAAAGGATAAATTTTACGATGGTAGCGGTGAAACCCCGCAAAAATGGTGATAAAACCCAGCACCATCGTAATCAATAAAATGACGCGTTCGAATGCATGATTGTGCGTCGCCGTTAAACCCAATAAAGGTAGCACCGGTAACAACACGGGTAACAAGATACAGTGAATCGCACACAAAGAGGTAATGGCAATACCAAACTTATCTAAAGCGTAACGGATCTTGTCAAACACAGCACATACCTCATCCAAACGGGTGTGATATGATATAACAATTCTGACTTTTTGAAAATTATTTTGCGGTGAATGCGCACCTGCATCGCGATAGCTGCATGAGATTATTGGATTTAAAGATGGACAAATTACTCGAACAATTAGATCAAAATTTACGTGAACTGTATCGCAAAGCCGTGGATGCCGATGCCATACTCGACGACATCGCCGCGCAAGGAAAAGGCAAGCACCACGCCATTTTCGCCGATGAGCAATTATTTGTGGTTCGTAGTAACAGATTTTTGCCTTATCTATCCGAAACGGCTGAACAAATTGCAGCGATCCGGCAAACCCAGCAGTTTAATACCGCCACCTTACAGCGCGTGGTAAAACAGCTACAGCAGTTACACCAGTTATTGGCAGACTTCAAAGTCATTATGACAAAGTAATCTAATAACGCTCTGGCAAGTCGGCGATTTTTTGTTCATGATTAGTGGTGGTTAATTTCATTTGTTGAACCTGTGGAATTAACCATATCAGATACGATTCGTGACGAAGTTTTAAAGCAACGGATAGGTTTATCCTGATGGGAGGTTGTGATGCAAATTTCATCATTGACAACGTCGTTGGATAGCAATACAGCACGTGCATCATCACCTACTTCGGTGCTTGCCAATCGTAACTCGTCTTCCCCTGTACAGCCAAGCTCGGCAAATGCTGCTGATAAGGCTGCCGTGGTAAAATCGTTCAGTAGTAATTTGCTGTCTGATGCAACCAATACTACCAAGCAGTTAGCCACCAATGTACCTACGCAAAACGACACGGCGGCAGATTCTGTTCGCGTGAGTAGCAGCATTGGTAAGGCAGCATCAAGTGGTCAGTTAACTCGAGAAGAAGCGCTGGCTATCTACCAGAAAATTGCCAAATTACTTTAGTCGCAGCGCCACGCGATTGATTTATCTATCGTGAACTCAGCATAGCACTGCGGTGTTAGACCAATTTAATGTAAAACTCAGTTTGCTATGGAATACATTTTCGGTCAATCAGTGCAGGCTCGGGTTTCACTTTAGCCATGATGTTCACCATCGCAATACACGCATTAAGGCGAAGGTTGCCGCTTTGACCATGTCCTGCCGTTTTGAGCCATATTGTTACACAACATATTGTTACACAATAGGATGATATCAATCACAGCATCGAAGCGTTACAGATGAAGCTTCGATGCGTGATGACTATGGCTTATGCCGCTTTAGGGTGTAGCCGTGAGGGGGGTGTAAACAGTTTTCTTAAACCAATTCGATAGCATGGCAAAATCATAGCTAAACTCGCTTCCATTTCGGAAATTAGCAGGCATGCCAAACTGTGCACCGCGACGAGATGTATTATTCAAAAACGACATGTCTTTTACTTTGACATTATCACCTGATAACACGATGTTCTGGCTCGCATCTAGCACTTTGTAGTTAAAGGTAACACGAGGAAAATAATTTTCGGTCACCACACGGATATCGCTTTGTTGGGCATTAAACAGTGGATTCACATCGCCCGCCAGATCGATATCTAACATCTCAACGTGCAGGTTATATCCCTGGGGTAGCTTGTCGGCCAGCCGTCCCCAATGTGCATTAAACGCGGTGATAACGTGGGATTGATAACTTTTCCGGTTTTGTAGCGTTGGACGGACATCGGTGAATTTATTCACATCAGACCACGTAACACTCACTCGGGTTGATGTGGCAGTCGTTTCGGATCCATTGGCTGCCGCCAAGGCCGACGCTGAACTAATGACAGACATGAAAAGCAATGTCGCAATATTTTTCATTACGTTGTTCATAACTACCCCCAAACACAAACCCACAAAAATGACCGACCATCAGGTTACATTCGCCTCGCTTATATCTTCAGAACGAAGCCAAAGAATAATACGCATGGCGAACATTTTGGTCTAGGTTATTACTGAGTGTACCGAATGATTTCACGGCGGTCTGTATAAAGTTGTTAACTGAGGTCATGATAATTGAGAACTTCAAGGCATCAAACCGTGCGGTAACGCCCTAGCTACACCGTAGTTGTCACCGCGTCGATATGTTCTGGCGACATCCGCATTCGAACAATGGCGCTAAAACAAAAAAGGGCAATGCCAAAGCATTACCCTTTCGTTGAACGCGGAGCATATCAGCGCATATCAGCGCATCGCATGCGCTGATATCACTCTGATGTAATCTAAATTACATCATACCGCCCATACCACCCATGCCGCCCATATCAGGCATTGCAGGCGCATCTTTCTTCGGTAACTCAGTGACC
>JACCDR011218084.1_pt1 | contig 93382 bp, 98 predicted proteins | sample 7446431 | NCBI WGS metagenome assembly JACCDR01 (sample SAMN15323443, study PRJNA562643) | freshwater metagenome | isolation source: river surface water | place: USA:Blue River Watershed | collected 2017-08-17
AAGAAGTCGAGCGCGGCCAGGTGCTGTGCAAGCCCGGCTCCATCAAGCCGCACACGCACTTCACCGCCGAGGTGTACGTGCTGTCCAAGGACGAAGGTGGCCGCCACACCCCGTTCTTCAACAACTATCGCCCCCAGTTCTACTTCCGTACCACGGACGTGACCGGCGCGATCGAGCTGCCCGCTGACAAGGAAATGGTCATGCCCGGCGACAACGTGACGATCACCGTCAAGCTGATCGCCCCCATCGCCATGGAAGAAGGCCTGCGCTTCGCCATCCGCGAAGGCGGCAAGACCGTCGGCGCCGGCGTCGTTGCCAAGATCATGGAGTAATCGGAAATGGCACAGCAGAAGATCCGCATCCGCCTGAAGGCCTTCGATTACAAGCTGATCGACCAGTCCGCCGCCGAGATCGTTGACACCGCCAAGCGCACCGGCGCGATCGTCAAGGGCCCCGTGCCCCTGCCGACCCGCATGAAGCGCTTCGACATCCTGCGCTCGCCGCACGTCAACAAGTCCTCGCGCGACCAGTTCGAGATCCGCACCCACCAGCGCCTGATGGACATCGTCGACCCCACCGACAAGACCGTCGACGCCCTGATGAAGCTGGACCTGCCGGCTGGCGTGGACGTCGAGATCAAGCTGCAGTAATCCTGCCGCGCTCGCAGCAAAAGGCCTCCTTCGGGAGGCCTTTTGTTTTCAGTCGAGCCCGAAGGGGCGGGATGCGGCGCCCGCGCAGGGCATTGCAAATCAAGCACTTGCGCGATCCGCGCGACCCGGTCTATAATGGCCGGCTCAGCCCTTGGTGCGCCCGCATGTTTTGTGCAGGCGCGAGTGAAGAAAACGACCCGCAAGGCTCGTGGAAGTCACTGCCCAGGAGCTGGAATTCATCAACCAGGTTCACGCCAAAACATGGCAGCCAATTGAAGTGGCCATGGTGAACACATTGGAGCAATAACATGAGTCTGAGCAACTCCCTCGGGTTGCTGGGCCGCAAGGTGGGCATGATGCGCCTCTTCACCGATGACGGGGACGCAGTGCCTGTCACGGTGGTGGACGTGTCCAACAACCGCGTGACCCAGGTCAAAACTCAAGAGAACGACGGCTATGTGGCCCTGCAGGTCACGTTCGGTTCGCGCAAAGCCTCGCGCGTGACCAAGCCGCTGGCGGGCCACCTGGCCAAGGCTGGCGTCGAAGCCGGCGAAATCATCCAGGAATTCAAGGTCACCGCCGAAGCCGCTGCCAAGTACGCCGCTGGCGCCGTGGTGCCTGCCGCTGACGTGTTCGCCGTGGGCCAGAAGGTCGACGTGCAGGGCACCTCCATCGGCAAGGGCTTCACCGGCACCATCAAGCGCCACAACTTTGCCTCGCAGCGCGCCTCGCACGGTAACAGCCGCTCCCACAACGTCCCGGGCTCCATCTCGATGGCCCAGGACCCGGGCCGCGTGTTCCCCGGCAAGAAGATGTCCGGCCACCTGGGCGACGTGACCGTCACCACCCAGAACCTGGACGTGATCCGCATCGACGAAGCCCGTCAGCTGCTGCTGATCAAGGGTGCCATCCCCGGCTCCAAGGGCGGTTTCGTCACCGTGCGTCCCGCCGTCAAGGCGAAGGGAGCCCAGTAATGCAACTCGAACTCCTGAACGAGCAAGGCCAGGCCGCGTCCAAGTACGACGTGCCCGAGACCGTGTTCGGCCGTGAATACAACGAAGACCTGGTCCACCAGATCGTCGTGGCCTACCAGGCCAACGCTCGCCAGGGCACCCGTGCCCAGAAGGACCGCGAGCAGGTCAAGCACTCGACCAAGAAGCCGTTCAAGCAGAAGGGCACCGGCCGCGCTCGCGCCGGTATGACCTCCTCGCCCCTGTGGCGTGGCGGCGGCCGCATTTTCCCGAACAGCCCGGAAGAGAACTTCACCCAGAAGATCAACAAGAAGATGTACCGCGCCGGCATGGCCTCCATCTTCTCCCAGCTGGCCCGTGAAGGCCGCCTGGCCGTGGTCGACTCCATCAAGGTGGACTCGCCCAAGACCAAGCAGCTGGCTGCCAAGTTCAAGGCCATGAACCTCGACTCCGTCCTGGTTATCGCCGAGGAAGTGGACGAGAACCTGTACCTGGCCTCGCGCAACCTGGTCAACGTGCTGGTTGTCGAGCCCCGCTACGCCGATCCGCTGTCGCTGGTGCACTACAAGAAGGTCCTGGTGACCAAGGGCGCCATGGACAAGCTCAAGGAGATGTTCGCATGAGCCGTGTGAACCCTACCCCCGCCGAACGCAAGTTCGACGAAGGCCGTCTGATGCAGGTCCTCGTGGCCCCGATCGTCTCCGAAAAGGCGACGGCCGTGGCTGAGAAGTCCAACGCTGTGACGTTCAAGGTGCTGCAAGACGCGACCAAGCCTGAAATCAAGGCCGCCGTTGAACTGATGTTCAAGGTCGAGGTCACCGGCGTCTCCGTGGTGAACACCAAAGGCAAGACCAAGCGCTTCGGCCGCTCGGTGGGTCGCCGCGACAACGTTCGCAAGGCCTACGTGACGCTCAAGCAGGGTCAAGAGCTCAACCTCTCTGGGGAGGCTGCGTAATCATGGCTGTCATCAAGATGAAACCGACCTCGCCCGGCCAACGTGCCGTGGTCAAGGTCACGCGTGACCACCTGTACAAGGGTGAGGCCTACGCGCCCCTGCTGGAACCCCAGCACCAGAAGTCTGGCCGCAACAACAACGGCCACATCACCGTTCGCCACAAGGGCGGCGGTCACAAGCACCACTACCGCGTGGTGGACTTCCGTCGCAACAAGGATGCCATCCCCGCCAAGGTGGAGCGTATCGAGTACGACCCGAACCGCACGGCCCACATCGCCCTGGTGTGCTATGCCGACGGCGAGCGTCGCTACATCATCGCCCCGCGTGGCCTGGAAGTCGGCGCGACGCTGCTGTCCGGTTCGGAAGCCCCGATCCGTGCCGGCAACACCCTGCCGATCCGCAACATCCCCGTGGGTTCCACGATCCACTGCATCGAACTGCAACCCGGCAAGGGCGCGCAGATCGCCCGCTCGGCTGGCGCCTCCGCCACCCTGCTGGCCCGCGAAGGCGTGTACGCCCAGGTTCGCATGCGCTCCGGTGAAGTTCGCAAGATCCACATCGAGTGCCGCGCCACCATCGGTGAAGTCGCCAACGAAGAGCACAGCCTGCGCCAACTGGGCAAGGCCGGTGTGAAGCGTCACATGGGTATCCGTCCGACCGTTCGCGGTACCGCCATGAACCCGATCGACCACCCGCACGGTGGTGGTGAAGGCCGCACCGGCGAAGGCCGTGCGCCGGTGGATCCGTGGGGTAACCTGACCAAGGGCTACCGTACCCGTAACAACAAGCGCACGCAGGTCATGATCGTGTCGCGTCGCAAGAAGTAAGGGGTAGCCAATGACTCGTTCTCTCAAAAAGGGTCCGTTTGTTGACCATCACCTGGTGGCCAAGGTCGACAAGGCCGTGACCAACAAGGACAAGAAGCCGATCAAGACCTGGTCGCGTCGCTCCATGATCCTGCCCGAGTTCATCGGTCTGACGATCGCCGTCCACAACGGCAAGCAGCACGTGCCGGTCTACGTCACCGACCAGATGGTGGGTCACAAGCTGGGCGAATTCGCCCTGACCCGTACCTTCAAGGGTCACCCCGCGGACAAGAAAGTCCAGAAGAAGTAAGGAATGACCATGGAAACTCGTGCAGTCCTCCGGGGCGTCCGTCTGTCGGTCGACAAGGGCCGTCTGGTCGCCGACCTGATCCGCGGCAAGAAAGTGGACCAGGCCCTGAACATCCTGAATTTCACGCAGAAAAAAGCTGCCGTGATCGTCAAGAAGGTTCTGGAATCCGCCATTGCCAACGCCGAGCACAACGACGGTGCCGACATCGACGAACTGAAGGTCAAGACCATCTACGTCGAGCAGGGCGCCACCCTCAAGCGCTTCACCGCGCGTGCCAAGGGTCGCGGCAACCGCATCAGCAAGCCCACGTGCCACGTGTACGTGACCGTCGGTAACTAAAGGCCAGGGAAGAACATGGGACAAAAAATCCACCCGACCGGCTTCCGCCTGGCCGTCAGCCGCAACTGGGCCAGCCGCTGGTACGCCAACAACCGTGACTTCGCCGGCATGCTGGCCGAAGACATCAAGGTGCGTGAGTACCTGAAGGCCAAGCTCAAGAACGCCGCGGTTTCCCGCGTGCTGATCGAGCGCCCCGCCAAGAACGCCCGCATCACGATCTTCTCGGCTCGTCCGGGCGTCGTGATCGGCAAGAAGGGCGAGGACATCGAGAACCTGAAGAAGGAACTCGCCACCCGCCTGGGCGTGCCCGTCGCAGTGAACATCGAAGAAGTGCGCAAGCCTGAAGTCGATGCCCAGCTGATCGCCGACAGCATCACCCAGCAGCTGGAAAAGCGCATCATGTTCCGCCGCGCCATGAAGCGCGCCATGCAGAACGCGATGCGCCTGGGCGCCCAGGGCATCAAGATCATGTCCGCCGGCCGCCTGAACGGCATCGAAATCGCCCGTACCGAGTGGTACCGCGAAGGCCGTGTGCCGCTGCACACCCTGCGCGCCGACATCGACTACGGCTTCTCCGAAGCCAAGACCACCTACGGCGTCATTGGCGTCAAGGTCTGGGTCTACAAGGGCGACACGCTGGGTCGCACCGATGCGCCTTCGCTGGACAGCACCCCCCGCCCCGAGGGCGAGGAGCGTCGCGGTCCGCGCGGTCCGCGTCGTGACGGCCAGCGTCCTGGCGGCGACCGTCGTGGCGGCCCCCGCCGCGCCGGCGCCGGCAATGCCGCCCCCGCCGATGGCAGCGACAAGCCGCAAGAAGCAACCGCAGGTGCCGATGCACCGAAATCTGCCGTTAAGCGCGTTGCCCGCAAGGCCGCGCCGGGTACGCCCGACGGCAAAGGAGAGTAAACATGCTGCAACCCGCTCGCCGCAAATACCGCAAAGAGCAGAAGGGCCGTAACACCGGCATCGCCACCCGGGGCAACTCGGTGGCTTTCGGTGACTTCGGCCTGAAGTCCACGGACCGTGGCCGTCTGACGGCCCGCCAGATCGAAGCCGCGCGTCGCGCGATTTCCCGTCACGTCAAGCGTGGCGGCCGCATCTGGATCCGCGTGTTCCCCGACAAGCCGATCTCCCAGAAGCCCGCAGAAGTGCGTATGGGTAACGGCAAGGGCAACCCGGAGTACTACGTGGCTGAGATCCAGCCGGGCAAGGTGCTGTACGAAATCGTCGGCGTCCCCGAGGAACTCGCTCGCGAAGCGTTCAAGCTGGCTGCCGCCAAGCTGCCGCTGCGCACCACGTTCGTCAGCCGTATGCTCGGCGCGTAATTCAGGAGATATCGAGATGACGAAAGCTGCTGAACTGCGCCAGAAAGACGTTGCCGGCCTGGAAGCCGAGGTCAAGGACCTGCAAAAGGCCCACTTCGGCCTGCGCATGCAAAAGGCCACGCAACAACTCAACAACACCGCCTCGCTGCGCGTCACGCGCCGCGATATCGCTCGCGCCAAGACCATCCTGGCCCAGAAGCGTGCGGAATCCGCCAAGTAAGGAGTGAACATGACGGAAGCCAAAACCTCCCTCAAGCGCACCCTGATCGGCAAGGTGGTGAGCGACAAGCGTGCCAAGACCGTGACGGTCCTGGTCGAGCGTCGCGTGAAGCACGAGCTGTACGGCAAGATCGTTGCCAAGTCCAGCAAGTACCACGCGCACGACGAAAAGGGTGAGTTCCACCTGGGTGACATCATCGAGATCACCGAGAGCCGCCCCCTGTCCAAGACCAAGAACTGGGTTGCCACCCGCCTGGTCGAGAAGGCCGCCGAGGTCTGATCCCCCCGGCTGAAACACAGCCAATGAAAACGGCCCACAATAGTGGGCCGTTTTTTATTTCAACAGCGTTCGCGCACGAGGAGAAACTTCCATGATCAAGGTCGGAGATACCCTGCCTTCCACCACCCTGTTCGAGTACTCGGAGGTCGAGGGCAACGGTTGCAGCATCGGCCCCAACCCCGTCGAGGTGGCCAAGGCTGCCGCGGGCAAGACCATCGCCCTGTTCGCCCTGCCTGGCGCGTTCACGCCCACCTGCTCGGCCAAGCATGTGCCCGGCTACGTGGAGAAGTTCAATGAGTTCAAGGCCGCCGGCGTGGACGAGATCTGGTGCGTGAGCGTGAACGACGCCTTCGTCATGGGCGCCTGGGCGCGTGACCAGAAGACCGACGGCAAGGTGCGCATGCTGGGCGACGGCGCCGCCGACTTCGCCAAGGCCACCGGCCTGACCCTGGACCTGACCGCCCGCGGCATGGGCCTGCGCAGCAACCGCTACTCCATGCTGGTCAAGGACGGCAAGGTGGTGTCGCTGAACGTGGAAGCCCCCGGCAAGTTCGAGGTGAGCGACGCGGCGACCCTGCTGGCCCAGGCCAAGGGCTGATCGCCCACCGCCGGCTCCATGCCTGGACGCCCCGCCCGGCTCGCGCTGGCGGGGCGTTTTTCATGGTGCCGCGCCGCAGCCCCTGGGGGCGGACGGCCTAGAGGTCGACCTTCAGGTAATGCGCCCCGGCAATGGGGTTGTGGTAGTACGGGGGGATCTCCTCGAACCCCAGCTCGCCATACAGGGCCCGGGCAGCCTCCATGTCGCTGAGCGTGTCCAGCAGCACGCTGGCGTAGCCGCCCAGGCGGGCCGCATCCAGCGTGGCCTCCGCCAGCCGACGGCCCAGGCCGAAGCCGCGGAAGGCCTTGCGCACGTACAGCCGCTTCATTTCGGCGGCGTTGGGATAGTCGCTGGAGTCCAGCGGCCGCAGCGCGCAGCAGCCTGCCACTGCCCCATCCACCAGCGCCAGCAGCAGGGTGCCGCGCGGCGGCGCGTAGTCGCCGGGCAACTGCGCCAGTTCCTGTTCGAAACCCTGGAAGCACAGGTCCACGCCCAGCCCCTGGGCATATTCGCGGAAGATCTCGCGCACGGTCTCCAGGTGGGCCTCACCGTAGGCGGGCACCAGTTCGATCGCGGCTCTCTGGACAGTGTCCACTGCGGAAGGGAGAGTTGAGGGAGTGCCAGTGTAGCGTGGGCTGCAGGCCGGGTTGGCCGGGCTCAGGCCACAGGCGGCGGCTGCACCAGCCACCACACCAGGCCCGCGCAGGCCGCAAAGACCGCCAGCGCCAGCAGCCGGGTGGGGGCGTCGTCCCGCGAGGGGCGAGTGCCCGCCGCCACGGGCTTGTCGCCATGGAGCATGGGACCGACGAGGCGCTCGCGCCGCACCACACGGTAGAAGGCGATGGCCGACACGTGCAGGGCCACCAGGGCGACGACGAGCCACTGGCCCCAGCCCTTGTGCCAGGCCGTTGCCGCCAGGCCCTGGGCGCTGCTGACGAGGTGGTTGAGCGGGCCGGTGAAGCCGATCTCGTCGTCGCTGACCAGGCCGGTGGCGACCTGCGCCAACAGGACGGCCAGCATGGCGATCACGGCCAGCGCCCCCAGCGGGTTGTGGCCGGCCGCAGCAGGCGCGCCGGGCTGGCCACGCAGGTAGGCCAGCAGGGCGCGGGGACCGTGCACGAACGTGGCGAAGCGCGACCAGTGGCCCCCGACCAGGCCCCAGGCCAGGCGAAACAGCAGCAGCGCCAGGGCGGCATAGCCCAGGCGGGGATGCCACACGATCCAGGTGTCCGGGCCATAGGCGGTGGCGAACAGGCCCGCCACGGCCGCCAGCAAGCCCCAGTGGAACAGTCGGGTGGGCAAATCCCAGATGCGCACGGCTTCATGCTTCATGTGTACATTTTCCACTTTCGTTTCCACCTTGCAGAAAGCGACCATGAAACCTTTCGCTACGCTCGCCCTGTTGGCCGCGGCCTTCGCCGCCCTGCCCGCCTCGGCACAGTTCGCCCGTCCCGAGGATGCGGTGAAGTACCGGCAGAGCGCGCTGACGGTGATGGGCACGCACTTCTTCCGTATCGGCGCCATGGCGTCCGGCCGTGCGCCCTATGACGCCAAGGCGGCCCTGGAGAACGCGCAGGTGGTGGCCGACGTGGCCCGCCTGCCCTGGGCCGGCTTCGGCCCTGGGACGGACAAGATCTCACCCAAGGCGAAGCCGGAGATCTGGACCGAGCAGGCGAAGTTCAAGGAGCATTCGGAAAAATTGGTGGCCGAGTCGGCCAACCTGCTGGCAGCCGCGAAGACCAACAACCTCGACAACCTGAAGAAGGCCTTCGCCACCACGAACGCGAGCTGCAAGGCCTGCCACGACAGCTTCCGCGGCAACTGATTCGGCGATTTCGGCCTGGCGCTCAGGCCTGGGCCAGCAGCTTCTCGATCAGCTTGTGCAGCTCGTCGAAGTCGGGCGCGCCCACATAGCGCTTGACGATCTCGCCACGCTTGTCCACCACGTAGGTGGTCGGCGTGAGCTGCACGTCACCCCAGGCCTTGGCCACTGCGCCGGTGTTGTCGATGGCGACCTGGAACGGCAGCTTGCGCGTCTGGGTGAAGTTCACGACATAGGCCGGCGGGTCGTAGCTCATGGCCACGGCCAGGGTCTGGAAGCCACGGTCCTTGTACTTCTCGTGGGTGGCGACGAGCTCGGGCATTTCGGCCACGCAGGTGGTGCAGCTGGTGGCCCAGAAATTCACCAGCGTGACCTTGCCGCGCAGGTCGGCGGTGCTGCGCTGGCTGCCATCGAGCAGCACGAAGGTGGAGGCGGGGGCGGCGGAGCCGCCCGTGCCCAGGTAGACGGCCGCCCCGGCGGCCACGACGAGCGCCACGAGGGCGCCGGTCCATAAACGCGTTTTCATATCCTGTCCTGTCTGGCGCGATGGTACGCCGCTCAGGCGAGGTTGTTCAATTCCAGGGCCAATGCGGCCGGCAACTGCTCGGCGATGCGCTGGCGCCCGATGCGGCTGGCGCCGCCTTCCTCCCAGGCGGACACGGCAAAGCCTTCGTCGGCCGGCCCCACCTGGATGACCGGAAAGTGCACGTTGTGCCGCACCAGGTCCGCATGGAGCTGGTCGAACTCGGCGTCGTGCAGGTTCTCGTCGATGATGATCAGGTGCGGCGTGGTCAGCTCGCAGAACCGCGTGGCCTGCCGCGTGGTGGGCGTGATGTCCAGGCGCAGGTTCAGCCGCAGGCAGACGCGGGAGACCTCGTGCCGCAGGCGCGGGTCGTCGGTGACCAGCAGGATGGAGGATTCCTTGAGGCGCTTGGCGGCGCTCACCGTGTCGCCGAAGCTGCGCTCGCCGGGCCTGGCCTGTCCATGGTCGCCTGCAGGCTCGACGTCCAGGGTCGTCAACCCCGAGAGGTTGCGCACGGTCCGGTGGAACTCCAGCTGTACCGTGGCGCCCTGGTCGTTGACCTCGCGGAAGACGCCCACGCCCATCGCCTGCGCCGTGTACTGCAGCAGGAACCACAGCAGGGTGTCCGGGTCGCGCGCCTCGCCGGGCTCGCCGGCCACCTGCACGGTCCGGGAGGCCGTGACCGACAGCAGGCCGTTTTGCGGCCAGGTCTGCAGGACGAGCTTGACCAGCAGGTGCGTGCCCTGCTCGGCCGCCCAGTCGAGGGCGGTGTTCACGAGGCTGACCAGCAGGCCCGGGTCCACGATGATGTCGACGGGACGCAGGTGCGGGCTGACCTCGATGCCCTGGGCCATGAAGGCCGCCCGGTGATCGCGCAGGGCTTCCTGCACCACCTCGTGCAGGGCGAGTTTTTCGTGCGACTGCCGCAGCCGGCCCTCGGCCAGGCGGGCGAGTTGCTGGCTGCAAAGGGCGATCTGGCGGATCTGCGCGGTGGCGGCCTCGAGGCGGGCGAGGTCCGGGTCATGCGGGTCGGCCAGGACGGCCAGCGCGCCTGCGGCCTGCGCCATGCGGGTGACGGGCGCGGCCAGCGCGGCCCCGATCGCGCCCGCCAGCTGGGGCCCCGTGGGCGTTGCCATCGGCGCAGCGGGGGGGGAACCCCGGGTCGGATCCGTCACATGTCCTCCTCGTGTGGCCTATTGTGTTTATGGGCCTCAACTGTAGGACAAATCGCCTCGTTTGGCGATGGCGCGCCGGCTGCCAGGGATCAGGCGGCGGCGTCCCGCAGCAGGGCGGCCAGTTCGCCCGGGGCGCTGACCATGGGGTCATGGCCGGTGGCCAGTTCGACGACGCGCGCGCCGCCGCCACCGGCCCACAGGCCACCCCAGAAGCCGGGGTCGCGCACGCGCCGGCGGCTGGCGTCGATGGTGGCCAGCGGCGGCTGCGTGCAGTCGATGAAGGTGCGCGGCACGCCCGCCACGCGGGCCGGATCGAAGGTCACCGGCGCGGTGTAGGTGTGGCCCGGGTGCGGGACCTGCCGGCGAGCGACCCAGGCGTGGTCCGCGCCCGCCAGGCCGAAGACGGTGGGGTCCGGCGGCGGGAAGCTGTAGTCCGGCGAAGCCTGCGCCGCGGCCAGGCGCGCCTCGCGCGTGGCCGGGGCATGGGTGCTGCCCCAGGTCTCGCCGGGTTGCGGCACCACGGCATCGACATAGACCAGGTGCCTCAGGCGCGGCGCCAGGCGGTCGGCCACCGCGGTGCCGATGATGCCGGCATAGGAGTGGACGGCGAGCACCACGTCGTGAAGTTCCTCGGCCTCGATGACGGCGAGGACGTCGGTGATGTGCGTCTCCAGCGTGATGGCGGGCGACAGCAGGTGGGCGCGCTCGCCCAGGCCGGTGAGCGTGGGCGCGTGGACGCGATGGCCTTCGCGCGCCAGCACGGCGGCGACGCGCTGCCAGCACCAGCCGCCATGCCAGGCGCCGTGGACCAGGACGAAACAGGCCATGGAGGGTCTCCTCGTGCGGGTAAGTGAGGGGACGATTCTGCCCAAAGCTGGCGACATAATGGGCGCTTATGGTCCTGTCCCGTCGGGACGCGGTGGTGGTGTTCCTCGCCTTCGCGTTCGCTTATTTCCTGTCGGCGCTCGTGCGCGCCATCACCGCCACCCTGGCTCCCACCCTCACGCAGGAGTTCGCGCTGCAGGCGCGCGACCTGGGCCTGCTGGCTGGCGGCTATTTCCTGGGCTTCGCGCTCACCCAGCTGCCCCTGGGCCGCTGGCTCGACCGCCATGGGCCCCGCCAGGTGATCCTGTGCTTCCTGGCCGTGGCCGTGGCCGGTTGCGCCGCGTTCGCGCTGGCTGGCAGCTTCACCACCGTGCTGGTGGCGCGCGTGCTGTGCGGCGTGGGCCTGAGCGCCTGCCTGATGGCACCGCTGACCGGCTACCGCCGCTGGCTGTCGCCGCAGATGCAGCTGCGCGCCAATTCCTGGATGCTGATGACCGGCTCGCTGGGCATGGTGGCCTCGACGCTGCCCGTGCAGTGGCTGCTGCCGGTGGTGGGCTGGCGCGCGCTGTTCTGGGGCCTGGCCGTGCTGCTGGTGCTGGCCGTGGCGCTGGTGGCCTGGAAGGTGCCGGCCTGGCAGGCCGCGGCGCCCGCAGGGGCGGGGGACACGCGACAGGCCGTCAGCGATGACGACGGCGGTTATTCCGCCGTGTGGCGCAATGCCTACTTCCGGCGCATGGCGCCGATGGGCTTTTTCTCCTACGGCGGGATGATGGCCATCCAGACCCTGTGGGCCGGGCCCTGGATGGTGCGGGTGGCGGGCTACACGCCCGGGCAGGCGGCGGCCGGCCTGTTCACGATCAACCTGTCCATGCTGGTGGCCTTCTGGACCTGGGGCATGCTCAACCCCCGCCTGTCGGCGCGCGGCTGGACGGCCGACTGGCTGATCGCGCGCGGCTTGCCGCTGAGTTTCCTGGTGATGGTCGGCATCCTGCTGGCCGGCAGCGGCGCGGGCGCCTGGGCCTGGGCCCTGTTCTGCGTGAGCTGCACCTTCGCCGCGCTGGCCCAGCCGGCCGTGGGCATGGCCTTCCCGCCGGCGCTGGCCGGGCGGGCGCTGTCGGCGTACAACCTGGTCATGTTCGCGGGGATCTTCGTCGTGCAGTGGGGCATCGGCCTGCTGATCGACGGCTGGCGCGCCCTGGGGCTGTCCGAGGTGGATGCCTTCCGGGGCGCGATGGCGGCCTACCTGGTGGCGAGCATCGCTTCCTGGGCGTATTTCATGCGGGCCAGGCCGGATAATCCTGCGTCATGAACGCGATCCTGATCATCTGCCATGCGCCCCTGGCGCACGCGCTGCGCCAGTGTGCGCTTCACGTGTTCCCGGATTGCGGCGCGGCGGTGGGCGCGATCGACGTGCAACCCAACCTCTCGCCCGAGGAGACGCTGGCCACGGCCCGCATCGCGATGGAGCAGCTGACGCACTCGCCGCAGGTCAAGGGCGTGCTGGTGCTGACCGACATCTTCGGCGCCACGCCGAGCAACGTGGCCCAGAAGCTCGTGGACGGGGTGCGCTCGCGCCTGGTCACGGGCGTGAACCTGCCGATGCTGCTGCGCAGCGTGAGTTACCGCCAGGAGCCGCTGGACTCGCTCGTGGCCCGCGCCGTCGCCGGCGGCAACCAGGGCGTGATGCAGGTGGCCATCACCGCCCCCCAGAACCAGAACCGACCCCCCCATGATCCGAAGCACGACCACCATCAGCAATAAGCTGGGCCTGCATGCCCGCGCCTCCGCCAAGCTCACCAAGCTGGCGGGCAGCTACCCCTGCGAAGTCTGGATCGCCAAGGGCGAGCGGCGCGTGAATGCCAAGTCCATCATGGGCGTGATGATGCTGGCCGCCGGCCTGGGCAGCGAGGTGGTGCTGGAGACCGAGGGCGATCGTGAGCAGGAAGCCATGGACGCCTTGCTGGCGCTGATCGCCGACAAGTTCGGCGAGGGAGAATGAGGCCGGGCACCGGGCAGGAGACACCATGACGTTCGCCATCCACGGACTTCCCGTCGCACGCGGCATCGCCATCGGTCGCGCCGTGCTCATGGGCGGGCGCGTGGATGTGGCGCATTACTTCATCGAGCCCGAGCAGGTCGAGGCCGAGATCGACCGGATCCGCGTCGGACGCGACGCGGTGGTGGAGGAGATCCACCGCCTGCAGCAGACGATCGCCGGCATGGGCCCGAAGGAGGCCCCGCACGAACTCACGGCGCTGCTGGACGTGCACCTGATGCTGCTGCAGGACGAAGACCTGATCGCCGGCGTCAAGCACTGGATCACCGACCGCCTGTACAACGCCGAGTGGGCGCTGACGACGCAGCTCGAGGCCCTGTCCCGCCAGTTCGACGAGATGGAGGACGAGTACCTGCGCGAGCGCAAGGCCGACCTGGAGCAGGTGGCCGAGCGCATCCTGCGGTACATGAAGGGCGTGGCCACGCCCGTGGCGGCGCCCGCCGCGAAGAAGGGCACCGCGCGCCAGCAGGACCTGCTGCTCGATGGCACGGTGGACGTGCCGCTGGTGCTGATCGCGCACGACCTGTCGCCCGCCGACATGCTGCAGTTCAAGCAGAGCGTGTTCGCCGGCTTCGTGACGGATGTGGGCGGCAAGACTTCGCACACCGCCATCGTGGCGCGCAGCATGGACATCCCCGCCGTGGTGGGCGCGCGCAGCGCCAGCCAGCTGGTGCGCCAGGACGACTGGGTGATCATCGACGGCGACGCCGGTGTGATGATCGTGGATCCCTCGCCCATCATCCTGGCCGAGTACGGCTTCAAGCAGCGGCAGGCCGAGCTCGAGCGCGGGCGGCTGGCGCGCCTGAAGCACACGCCGGCCGTGACGCTGGACGGGCAGAAGGTGGACCTGGTGGCCAACATCGAGATGCCCGACGACGCCGCCGGCGCGCTGGCCGCGGGCGCGGTGGGCGTGGGCCTGTTCCGCAGCGAGTTCCTGTTCATGGGCCGCCAGGGCAACCTGCCGGACGAGGAGGAGCAGTACCAGGCCTACAAGCGCGCCGTCGAGGGCATGCAGGGCCTGCCGGTGACGATCCGCACCATCGACGTGGGCGCCGACAAGCCGCTGGACGACACGCGCCGGGACGAGGCCCACCTGAACCCCGCGCTGGGCCTGCGCGCGATCCGCTGGAGCCTGGCCGACCCGGCGATGTTCCTCACGCAGCTGCGCGCCATCCTGCGGGCGGCGGCGCATGGGCGGGTGAACATGCTGATCCCGATGCTGGCGCACGTGAGCGAGATCCGGCACACGCTTTCGCTGGTGGACTTTGCCCGCGCGGAGCTGGACAACCGCGGGCTCCCCTATGGCGCGGTGAGCGTGGGCGCGATGATCGAGATCCCGGCCGCGGCGCTGACGCTCAAGACCTTCCTCAAGTACTTCGATTTCCTGTCCATCGGCACGAACGACCTGATCCAGTACACGCTGGCGATCGACCGCGCCGACGAGTCGGTGGCCCACCTGTACGACCCGGCGCACCCGGCGGTGCTGCGGCTGGTGGCGGACACCATCGCCGAGTGCCGGGCACAGGGCAAGCCGGTGAGCGTGTGCGGCGAGATGGCGGGCGACGTGGGCTTCACGCGGCTGCTGCTGGGGCTGGGGCTGCGCAGCTTCTCCATGCACCCGGCGCAGATCCTGGCGGTGAAGCAGGAGGTGCTGCGCGCCGATGCGACACGGCTGGCCACCTGGGCCCAGGACGTGATCGCGGCCGAGGAGCCGGGCAAGCTGCTGGAGTGAGGTCGGATCAGCGGCTGCGCGTGCCCACCACCGCCGCGCCGATGATCAGGGCCGCGGCCAGCGCGATGCTGCCCGTGAGCGGCCGTCCGCTGACCAGCAGGAGCAGCACGGTGGAGGCCAGGGGCGTGATGTAGCTCAGGATGCCGATCTGCCGCGCGTCACCGAGCTTGAGCGCCTTGTCCCACAGGAAGAAGGCCGCGCCCAGGGGGCCCAGGCCCATGACGGCCAGCAGGATCCAGTCCTGCACGGACAGGGTGACCGCAGGCTCCAGCGCCCAGTGGCAGGCCAGCGAGAGCAGGCCCGAGACCACGCCGAACAGGCCGATGGCCGCCGTGGGGAAGGCCGGCACGCGGCGAGTCCACAGCGAGTAGCTCGCCCAGATGAAGGCCGAGCCCAGCGCGGGCAGGTAGCCCCACGACCAGCCGCCGCCCGACAGGCCGCCCTTGGCCCCCAGGATCGCGATGGCCGCGCCCGCGAAGCCCACCACTGCCGCCAGCACGTGCGCCGGCTTGAGCGTCATGCCCGGCAGCAGCACGGGGGCCAGCACCACGATGAGCAGCGGCCACAGGTAGTTGACGAGGTTGGCCTCCACCGGCGGGGCGAGCCGCAGCGCGATGAACAGGAGGAAGTGGAAGCCGAACAGGCCGTAGATGCCCAGGGCCAGGGTGAGCGGCGGGACCTTCCACTGGCGCACCAGCGGCCAGGCCGGCACGCTGCCGATCAGCAGCGCGAGGCCGGTGAGGAGGAAGGGCGGGACATGCGAGAGGGACAGGCCCAGCGAGGCCAGCAGGGCCCACAGGGCAATCGCGCCCAAGGCGTACAGGTTGGCGGACATCAGGCCACGCCTGCGGGCATCAGGCGACGCCTGCGGCGTGGGCCTGCTGGTCGGCGTGGTAGCTCGAGCGCACCATGGCGCCCACGGCCGCATGGGTGAAGCCCATCTTGTAGGCCTCGGCCTCGAACATCTTGAAGGTGTCCGGGTGCACGTAGCGGCGCACCGGCAGGTGCGAGGTGGTGGGGGCCAGGTACTGGCCGATGGTGAGCATGTCGATGTCATGCGCGCGCATGTCGCGCATGACGTCCAGGATTTCCTCGTCCGTCTCGCCCAGGCCGACCATCAGGCCGCTCTTGGTGGGGACGTGGGGGTGCAGGGCCTTGAACTTCTTGAGCAGGTTCAGGCTGAACTGGTAGTCCGAGCCCGGGCGCGCTTCCTTGTACAGGCGCGGGATGGTCTCGAGGTTGTGGTTCATCACGTCTGGCGGCGCGGCCTTGAGGATTTCCAGCGCGCGGTCGTCGCGGCCGCGGAAGTCGGGCACCAGGATCTCGATGGTGGTCTCGGGCGAGAGCTCGCGGGTGCGCTTGATGCAGTCCACGAAGTGCTGGCTGCCGCCGTCACGCAGGTCGTCGCGGTCCACGCTGGTGATGACCACGTACTTGAGCTTTAGCTTGGCGATGGTCTGCGCCAGGTTCTCCGGCTCGTTGACGTCCAGCGGGTCGGGGCGGCCGTGGCCCACGTCGCAGAACGGGCAGCGGCGGGTGCACTTGTCCCCCATGATCATGAAGGTGGCCGTGCCCTTGCCGAAGCACTCGCCGATGTTGGGGCAGGAGGCTTCCTCGCACACCGTGTTGAGCTTGGCCTCGCGCAGGATCTGCTTGATCTCGTAGAAGCGGGTGGTGGGCGAGCCGGCCTTGACGCGGATCCACTCGGGCTTCTTCAGGACTTCGGCCTGTTCGACCTTGACCGGGATGCGCGAGAGCTTGGCGGCGGCCTTCTGCTTGGCGGACGCGTTGTAGGTCTCGGTGCTCTGCGCTTCGCGCACGACGGGATTGGAGCTCATGGTGTGTTCAGGGGGCCAGCAGGGCCGACAGGTTCCGGGCCAGGACGGCGGCCGCTTCGTTCCAGGGGGTGGAAACCCCGATTGTAGAAAGATCGACCGTTTGCAGTCCCGCATACCCGCAGGGATTGATGCGGGAAAAAGGCGCGAGGTCCATGGCCACGTTCAGCGCCACGCCGTGGTACGTGCAGTGCCGGCTGACCTTGATGCCCAGGGCGGCGATCTTGCCCAGGCCGCGGAACGGGTCGCCGGCGGGCTGGGGCCCCGCCGGCGCATGGTGGGAGGACGGGTCGTCCAGGCGCACGTAGATGCCGGGCGCGCCCGCCACCCGCAGCCCGGTCACGCCGTAATGCCCGAGGGTGCGGATGACGGCCTCCTCGATGCGGTAGACGTACTCCTTGACGAAGTAGCCGGCGCGCTGCAGGTCGACCAGGGGGTAGGCCACCACCTGGCCCGGCCCGTGGTAGGTGACCTGGCCGCCGCGGTTGGTCTGCACCACCGGGATGTCGCCGGCGCCCAGCACGTGGCCGGCCTGGCCGGCCAGGCCCTGGGTGAAGACGGGCGGGTGCTCGCACACCCACAGCTGGTCGGGGGTGGCGGCGTCGCGCGCGGCGGTGAAGGCCTGCATGGCCTCGTAGGTGGGCAGGTAGTCGACCTGGCCCCGGACCACGATCAACATGGGGCCCCCACGCTCGGCACTTCGTGTCCTTCGCTGCCCCCCGGGGGGGCGCTCGCTTGCTTGGGGCGGCCCGGCGCTGCGCTCGGTCTCACAAGACGACCTTGACCATCGGGTGCGTGGTCAGGGTGCGGTACAGCTCGTCGAGCTGCTCGCGGCTGGTGGCCGTGATGGTGATGGTGATGCCCTGGTATTTGCCGCCGCTGCTGTCACGCAGTTCGATGGTGGCTTCGTCGAAATCGGGGTCGAACTGCCGGGCGACGTGGGCGATGGCCGCGACGAAGCCGTCCACCTTGGCGCCCATCACCTTGATGGGAAAGCGCGAGGGGTACTCGATCAGGGAGTCGGCGCGGGATGCGGGAGAAGTCATGGCCCTGATTGTCCTCCTTCGCCTGTGCCCCCGGCATGTGTGCGGAAGTTCTCACCCGTGTACGCAGGAGAGTCGCGCGGGTGACTCCCTATCAGGCCAGCTTTCCAACAACTTAAACGGAACTGACGGAAAGGACTGTTCGGCACCCCGTAGTTCTACCTATAATCAGAGGCTTTGTGAAATCAGGGGCTCATGTGCGCGGCAGCCATCGACAGAAGATTGCATCCGCGAGCTCCGCAGATTCCTGGGAACAGGATGACGACCAGCACGCAGACGAAGGGGCAGGTGCTCCCGCCGCGCCGCTGACCGCCGAACAGGCGCAGCAGCTGCGAGGCCGGATCCGCCAGGTGTCGCCCTGGTGGATCGTGGGAGCCCAGGCGGGGGCAGGCCTGCTGGCGGCGTGGATCGCCGGCGCCTGGACCGGGAACGCAGCCATCGGCTGGTCCGTCGCCTGGGGAGCCCTGGCAGTTGCATTGCCAGCAGGGGTGTTTGCCCGTGCGCTACGGCGCGGGGCGGGCTCCATGGTCCTGCTGTGGGAATGGGTGAAGCTCGGTTTGACGGTGGCCTTGCTGCTGGCCTCGCCGAGGGTGGTGCCCGGGTTGGACTGGCTGGCTTTGCTGGCCGGGGTGATCCTGGCAACGAAGATGTATTGGGTGGCGTTCGTGTTCGCGCGGCGCCGACGACTAACTGGAAACTGAAAAGATGGCTGCCGAACAGCACGGACCGACGGCTGGTGAATACATCCAGCACCACCTGCAGCACCTGCAGAAGAATTTCCAATTCGAGAGCGTCAAGCAGACTTCCATCGTCGACTTCAGCGTTTTCAACCTGGACTCCGTGTTCTTCTCGGTGTTCCTGGGCGTGATCGGCTGCTTCGTCCTGTGGATGGCCGCCCGCCGTGCGACCTCGGGCGTGCCCGGCCGCTTCCAGGCTGCCGTGGAAATCATCGCCGAGATGGTCGAGACCCAGGCCAAGGGCGTGGTCCACAACGAAAAGAGCCGCAAGCTGGTCTCCCCGCTGGCCATGACCGTGTTCCTCTGGATCTTCCTGATGAACTTCATGGACATGCTGCCGGTGGACTTCCTGCCGCAGATCTGGCACACGGCCGGTCCGGCCATGGGCTTCAAGGATTACCTGCGCGTCGTGCCCTCGGCCGACCTGTCGACCACCCTGGGCCTGTCGTCCGGCGTGCTGTTCGTCTGCTTCTTCTACAACATCAAGATCAAGGGCCTGGGCGGCTGGGGCCACGAGCTCATTTCCGCGCCCTTCGGCGCCCACCCCGCGCTGTGGCCGTTCAACCTCGCCATGCAGATCATCGAGTTCGTCGCCAAGACGGTCTCGCACGGCATGCGACTGTTCGGCAACATGTTCGCTGGCGAACTGGTGTTCATGCTGATCGCCCTGATGGGTGGCGGCTTTGCACTGACCGCCACCGGCGTCGGCCTGGCCATCGGCCATGTCATCGCCGGCACCATCTGGACGCTGTTCCACATCCTCGTGATCACGCTGCAGGCCTTCATCTTCATGATGCTGACGCTGATCTACGTGGGTCAGGCACACGACGCCCACTGATACCCGGTTTCCCCTTCCCTTTTTCGTTCGTTTTTTTTCTTTTCTAACTAGGAGCTAACATGGAAAACATCCTCGGTCTGGTCGCCCTCGCTTGCGGCATCATCGTCGGCCTGGGCGCTATCGGCGCTTCGATCGGCATCGCGCTGATGGGCGGCAAGTACCTGGAGTCTTCCGCTCGCCAGCCCGAGCTGATGAACGAACTGCAGACCAAGATGTTCATTCTGGCCGGTCTGATCGACGCCGCCTTCCTGATCGGCGTGGCCATTGCCCTGCTGTTCGCCTTCGCCAACCCCTTCGTCCTGAAGTAATCGGCGGCGAAGCCGTCACGACGGAAAGGACCGTTCCGTGAATATCAACGCGACATTGTTCCTGCAGTGGATCGTCTTCGCGATCCTCGTCGGGTTCACGATGCGCTTCATCTGGCCGCCCCTGACGGCGGCCCTGGATGAACGCGCCCGCAAGATCGCCGAAGGTCTGGCCGCCGCTGACAAAGCCAAGGCCGACCTCGCCGCCGCCGACCGCCGCGTCGAAGCCGAACTGGCCACTGCCCGCACCGAAGTCGCTGCCCTGCGCGCCGACGCGGAGCGCCGTGCCCAGGCCATCGTCGACGAAGCCAAGGCCCGTGCCACTGACGAAGGCAACAAGATCGTTGCCGCCGCCAAGGCCGAAGCCGAGCAACAGGCCGTCAAGGTCCGCGAAGCCCTGCGCGAGCAAGTGGCGGCGCTGGCTGTCAAGGGCGCCGAGCAGATCTTGCGTCGTGAAGTCGATGCCGGCGTCCACGCCGAGCTGCTCAATCGCCTGAAGACCGAGCTGTAAGAAGGACTTGCCTCATGGCTGAACTTGCCACCATCGCCCGTCCCTACGCCGAGGCGCTGTTCAAGGCCACCGCTGCGGACCTGAGCGGCACGACCCAATGGCTGGACGCCCTGGCCTCCGTGGCCGGCAACGCCCAGCTGCTGGAGTTTGCCGCCAACCCCAAGGTCACCGACCAGCAGGTCTTCGACGTGATCACGGGCGTGGCCAAGGTCCAACTGCCGGCGGCTGCGCAGAACTTCCTGCGCACGATCCTCGAGAACGGCCGCCTGGCGGCCCTGCCCGAGGTCGCCGTGCAGTTCCGTGCTCTCAAGAACGCCAAGGCCGGCTCGTCCGACGCCGTGGTGTACAGCGCTTTCCCGATCGACGCGGCCAAGCTGGCCGAGGTGTCGGCAGCACTGGAGAAACGGTTCGGCCGCAAGCTCAACCTCTCGGTGCAGGAAGACTCCTCCCTCATCGGCGGCATCCGTGTGGTGGTCGGCGACGAGGTGCTGGACACCTCCGTCAAGGCCCGCCTCGAACAGATGAAGGCCGCGCTGACGGCCTGATGGCCGCGCTCGCCCGCTCGCAACACATAGACATAGGAAAGAGTCATGCAACTCAATCCCGCTGAAATTTCCGAACTGATCAAGAGCCGGATCGAGGGCCTGGCCGCCAGCGCCGACATCCGCAACCAGGGCACGGTCGTTTCCGTGGCCGACGGCATCACCCGCATCCACGGCCTGTCCGACGTGATGGCCGGTGAAATGCTGGAGTTCCCCGCCACCGCCGACGGCACCCCCACCTACGGCCTGGCCCTGAACCTCGAGCGCGACTCCGTCGGCGCCGTGATTCTGGGCGAGTACGAGCACATCTCCGAAGGCGACACCGTCAAGTGCACGGGCCGCATCCTGGAAGTGCCCGTCGGCCCCGAGCTGATCGGCCGTGTGGTGAACGCCCTGGGCCAGCCCATCGACGGCAAGGGCCCGATCAACGCCAAGATGACGGACGTGATCGAGAAGGTCGCTCCCGGCGTGATCGCCCGTAAATCCGTGGACCAGCCTGTGCAGACCGGCCTGAAGTCCATCGACTCCATGGTGCCGATCGGCCGTGGCCAGCGCGAGCTGATCATTGGCGACCGCCAGACCGGCAAGACCGCCGTGGCGATCGACGCGATCATCAACCAGAAGGGTCAGAACATGACCTGCGTGTACGTCGCGATCGGCCAGAAGGCTTCGTCGATCAAGAACGTCGTGCGCGCCCTGGAGCAAGCCGGCGCGATGGAATACACCATCGTCGTGGCCGCTTCCTCGTCTGAATCCGCTGCCATGCAGTACGTGTCGGCCTACTCCGGCTGCACGATGGGTGAGTACTTCCGCGACCGCGGCCAGGACGCCCTGATCGTCTATGACGACCTGTCCAAGCAGGCCGTGGCCTACCGTCAGGTGTCGCTGCTGCTGCGCCGTCCCCCGGGCCGCGAAGCCTACCCCGGCGACGTGTTCTATCTCCACTCCCGTCTGCTCGAGCGCGCTGCCCGCGTGAACGCCGACTACGTGGAAGCCTTCACCAAGGGTGAAGTCAAGGGCAAGACCGGTTCGCTGACCGCCCTGCCGATCATCGAGACGCAAGCCGGCGACGTGTCCGCCTTCGTTCCGACCAACGTGATCTCGATCACCGACGGCCAGATCTTCCTGGAAACCAGCCTGTTCAACGCCGGTATCCGCCCCGCCATCAACGCCGGTATCTCGGTGTCGCGCGTCGGTGGTGCGGCCCAGACCAAGCTGATCAAGTCGCTGTCCGGCGGTATCCGTACCGACCTGGCCCAGTACCGTGAACTGGCTGCCTTCGCGCAGTTCGCTTCCGACCTGGACGAGGCCACCCGCAAGCAGCTCGACCGCGGTGCCCGCGTGACCGAACTGCTCAAGCAGGCTCAGTACCACCCCCTGCCGATCTCCCTGATGGGCGCCACCCTGTTCGCCGTGAACAAGGGCTACCTCGATGACCTCGATGTCAAGAAGGTGCTGTCGTTCGAGTCCGGCCTGCACGGCTACCTGAAGGACAAGCACGCTGCCCTGCTGGCCAAGCTCGAGAACGACAAGGCCATGGACAAGGACGCCGAGGCCGAACTGACCGCTGCGATCCAGGCGTTCAAGAAGACCTTCGCCTAAAGCCAGGGGACCACAATGGCTGCAGGAAAAGAGATTCGCGGCAAGATCAAATCGGTGGAGAACACCAAGAAGATCACCAAGGCCATGGAAATGGTCGCCGCCTCCAAGATGCGCAAGGCGCAGGACCGCATGCGTGCGGCCCGGCCTTACGCCGACAAGGTGCGCAACGTCGCGGCCAACCTGGGCAAGGCCAACCCCGAGTACACCCATGCCTTCATGGAGCGTCACGACGACGCGAAGTCTGCGGGCTTCATCGTCGTGACCACCGACAAGGGCCTGTGCGGCGGCATGAACACCAACGTGCTGCGTGCCGTCACCAACCAGCTGCGTGATCTGCAGGCAGCCGGCGTGGAGGCCCAGTCCGTGGCCATCGGCAACAAGGGTTTCGGCTTCCTCAACCGCATCGGCGCCAAGGTCGTGTCGCACGTCACCCAGCTGGGTGACACGCCGCACCTGGACCAGCTGATCGGGCCGGTGAAGGTGCTGCTCGACGCGTACGCCGAAGGCAAGCTCAACGCTGTCTACCTGTGCTACACCAAGTTCATCAACACGATGAAGCAGGAAGCCGTGGTGGAGAAGCTGCTGCCCCTGGACGGCAGCAAGCTCAAGGCCGACGAGGGTGAGCACGCCTGGGATTACATCTACGAGCCCGACGCCAAGACCGTGATCGACGAGCTGCTGCTGCGCTACGTCGAAGCCCTGGTCTACCAGGCTGTCGCCGAGAACATGGCGTCCGAGCAATCGGCGCGCATGGTGGCGATGAAGGCCGCGACCGACAACGCCGGCAACGTGATTGCCGAGCTGAAGCTGGTCTACAACAAGACGCGTCAAGCGGCGATCACGAAGGAACTTTCCGAGATCGTGGCCGGCGCCGCCGCAGTTTAAAAATCGATTGGAGCAAACAATGGCTCAAGTTCAAGGCAAGATCGTTCAATGTATCGGCGCCGTGGTCGACGTGGAATTCCCGCGTGACCAGATGCCCAAGGTGTACGACGCCCTCAAGATGGATGGCTCGGCCCTGACCCTGGAAGTCCAGCAGCAGCTGGGCGACGGCATCGTGCGTACGATTGCCCTGGGTTCTTCCGACGGCCTGCGCCGCGGCAACATGGTCTACAACACCAACAAGCCCATCACGGTGCCGGTTGGCAAGGCGACCCTCGGCCGCATCATGGACGTGCTGGGCAACCCCATCGACGAGCGTGGCCCCGTCGACCAGGCACTGACCGCCTCCATCCACCGCAAGGCCCCGGCCTACGACGAACTGTCCCCCTCGCAAGAGCTGCTGGAAACCGGCATCAAGGTGATCGACCTGGTGTGCCCGTTCGCCAAGGGCGGCAAGGTGGGCCTGTTCGGTGGCGCCGGCGTGGGCAAGACCGTGAACATGATGGAACTCATCAACAACATCGCCAAGGCTCACTCGGGTCTGTCGGTGTTCGCTGGTGTGGGCGAGCGTACCCGTGAGGGCAACGACTTCTATCACGAGATGGCCGATTCCGGCGTCGTGAAGCTGGACAACCTGGCCGAATCCAAGGTGGCCATGGTGTACGGCCAGATGAACGAGCCCCCGGGCAACCGACTGCGCGTGGCCCTGACCGGCCTGACCATCGCCGAGTCCTTCCGTGACGAAGGCCGTGACGTGCTGTTCTTCGTGGACAACATCTACCGCTACACGCTGGCCGGTACCGAAGTCTCCGCCCTGCTGGGCCGTATGCCTTCCGCCGTGGGCTACCAGCCGACGCTGGCCGAGGAAATGGGCCGCCTGCAGGAGCGCATCACCTCCACCAAGGTGGGCTCGATCACCTCGATCCAGGCCGTTTACGTGCCTGCGGACGACCTGACCGACCCGTCGCCTGCCACCACCTTCGCCCACCTGGACTCCACCGTGGTGCTGTCGCGTGATATCGCTGCCCTGGGTATCTACCCCGCCGTGGATCCCCTGGACTCCACCAGCCGCCAGCTGGACCCGCTGGTCGTCGGTGAAGAGCACTACTCGACCGCTCGCGCCGTGCAGGGCACGCTGCAGCGCTACAAGGAACTGCGCGACATCATCGCCATCCTGGGCATGGACGAACTGGCCCCTGAGGACAAGCTGGCCGTGGCCCGCGCCCGCAAGATCCAGCGTTTCCTGTCCCAGCCGTTCCACGTGGCGGAAGTGTTCACCGGCTCGCCCGGCAAGTACGTCCCGCTGAAGGAAACCATCCGCGGCTTCAAGATGATCACCAGCGGCGAGTGCGACCACCTGCCCGAGCAGGCCTTCTACATGGTCGGCACGATCGACGAAGCCTTCGAGAAGGCCAAGAAGCTGGCGGCCTAAGCCATGGTCGATAGCACCCACACCATCCGCGTCGACGTGGTCTCTGCCGAGGAGTTGATCTTCTCGGGCGAGGCCCGTTTCGTGGCGCTGCCCGGCGAGGCCGGCGAGCTGGGTATCTACCCCCGCCACACCCCGCTGATCACGCGCATTCGGCCTGGTTCGGTGCGCATCGAGACGGCCGACGGCAATGAGGAGTTCGTCTTCGTCGCCGGCGGCATCCTCGAGGTGCAACCGAACGTCGTCACCGTGCTGTCCGACACCGCCATCCGCGGCGCCGACCTGGACGAGGAAAAGGCCAACGAGGCTCGCCGTGCCGCCGAAGAGGCGCTGAAGAACGCCAAGAGCGACATCGACCTGGCCAAGGCCCAGTCCGAGCTGGCCATCATGGCGGCACAGCTGGCCGCGCTGCGCAAGTACCGCCAGAAGCGCTGAGGCATCCAGACAAGAACGCGCTAAAAACCAGCGCACTAGCCCCGCTCGAAAGAGCGGGGCTTTTTTATTGCGCCCAAAGGGCCGGGAGCGTAGCGACGTGCCCCCGCTCGAAAGAGCGGGGCTTTTTTGCCCCCCTGCATCGCGGGGGCGGCTCTCAGAAGCCGATCGTGTACGCGGCGATGGCCGTGACGACGTTCGGCCCGATGGCTTGCTGCTGCCACAGGAGGTTCACGCCCAGGCGCTGGTCCCGCGCCAGGTCGTAGGCCAGGCCGGCCGAGGCGGTGGCGAGAGTACGCCGGGCCTTGGGCGCCTGGACGCTGAACGTGCCCAGGCCCGGAATCTCGCTGCTGCCGGTGTAGTCGCCCATCGAATGGCGCAGGTGATGCTGGACGCCGACCGTGGCGCGCGCGGAGACTTGGCCGCTGAGACGGGACACGACACCGATCCCGGCCAGGGCCGACCAGGCGCTGTGCGTCAGCGCGTCATGGCGCAGCGGGCTGGCCACCTGGCTGCTGGCGGCTTCCGTGTAGCCGGCTGTGCGGATCCGCTGGTAGCCCGTGCCTGCGTAAGGCGCCACCGTGAGGCCGCCGGCCAGCGGATAGGCAAAGCTCGCCAGCACCTGGTAGCCCTGGCTGGCCATGCGGGTGTTGCCCTGCCCGGCTTCGACGGTGCTGCTGCCGCTGCGGGTCACGGTCAACCGGTCGTCCGCGAAGGAAGCGGAGGCGCGCACGGCCAGGCCGTGGCCGTCGTCCTGGTGGTTCCATTGCCCGAAGACGCCGACCATCGGGCGGTCGCTGTCCTTGCGCAGGTTGTCGGAGAGGCCGCGGCGGCCCGAACCATCGGCGAAGGCACCGAGGCGAATGCCCTCAGCAGGCCGGTAGCCGACGACGATCTGGCCAGCCGGCACAGCACCGATGGGACCGCCCTGCGCCTGGCTGCGGCGGCCGCCCACGCTGACACACAGGCCACGCTGGTCGAACCGGGGGCAGTCCAGGGACAGGCCCGCCTGCAGCGTGGCGGCCTGCATGCCATACAGCGCGGCCAGCTGCCGGGCGTTGTCCTTGAGCCCCTCCAGCGTGTCGGTGGCCGACGGGGTCAGGGTCAGGTAGACATCAGCCGCGTCGTAGCTCAGGAAATAGCCGAGCGGGGTGACCGAGCCCAGGTTGGTCGACAGCGTGGCGAACCGGCCGCTGATGCTCGCTGCGCTGAGCAGGCGGTATCGGCCCATGCGGTACGTGCCGGAGCCGGCGGTGAGCGTGAGGGTGCCGTCCAGGGTGGCCGTGCCGGCCACCGCCAGCAGTTGGGTGCCAGTGGACGCCGCATTCATCGCCAGGTTACCACTGGCGGACTGGGTGTAGTTGCCGCCCAGGGTGACGATGCTGCTGGCCGAGGTCAAGTCGAAGGTACCGCGGTTGGTCAGCGCCGACGAGGCGGCGATCGAGCCCACGCCCGCCAGTGCCAGCGTCGAGCCGCTGTCGATCAGCGTCGGGCCGGTGTAGGTGTTGACGGCCGTCAGCCGCAAGGTGCCGCCGCCGGTGACCTCGACGTCACCCGCCATGGCGCCGTCCGTGATGGGGCTGCTGACGGTCAGCGTCGTGCCGGAGGCGACGTTGAAAACCGGATCGCCCGCGACGGTGATGGGGTTGGCGATGGTCATGGTCTGCGTCGTGCCCAGGGTGGCCGGGACGGTCGCGGAGCCCACCAGCGCCAGCGTGCCGCTGCCCAGCGCGGAGGCCGCGTTGATCACCAGTTGCGCGCCGGCCTGGACTTCGGTGCCGCCGGTTTGGGTGTTGGCGCCCGCCAGCGTGACCGAGCCCAGGCCGGCCGTGCCGCTGTTGGCGATGGTCAGCTTGCCGGTCGCGCCGACCGTGGCATCGGAGAAGTTGCCCGAGAACGTGGAGGCGTAGCCTCGCTGGTCGATGGTGCCGCCATTGGCGGAAAGGGTGAAGTCGCCCGTCACGGTGGATGCGGACGACATGCGCAGGGTGCCGCCGTCAAAGCTGCGGTTCACCGAGGTGCCCAGGTCCGAGGAGGCATAGGTCTGCCCCGACAGGATGTTGCTCGACAGCGTGTACGCGCATGATCCGCCGCCAAAGCACAGGTCCCAGACGTTGGTGCTGCCCGTGGCGAGGCTCAGGTTCCAGGTGGTGCCGTTGTAGGTGCCGGAGGTGTTGGACAGGTAGCTGGCCGTGACGCCGCTGAGGACCGAGGTGTAGTAATAGTTCGAGACGATCGACGAGCCTGAGAAGATATCGAAGCTCATGGCAGCGTTCGCGTTCAGGACCGACAACTTGCCGTAGGCCGTTGGCGAGTTGATGATGATGGCGTAACTGCCTGGCTGGTTGGCGATGGTCAGCGGCGTGCTGCCGCCTTGCGCGTTCGCCAGGTTGGTGACGGCGTTGCCGATCGCGGCCGCCGAACCGGCCGCGCTGATGGTGCCGTAGTTGACCAGGTTGGTGATGCTGCCGCTGCCGCCGATGGCATTGCTCGCCACCCAGTGGCGGGACCAGATGTAGCCCCGGTTGGTCAAGGTCGTGATGACGCCGTTGTTCTCGATCGGGACCAGGCCGCTGATGCTGGCATTCACCCCGTTGGTGACCGAGACCAGTGTGCTGCCGGTCTGGTTCGAGATCGCGGCATAGCTTTGCAACGACGAATTGAGGTTGCTGGTGTTCGTGATACTCGAGCCGGAGGCCGTGGCGTAGATGGTGATCGCGCGGTCCGTACCCTGCATGTACGCGTTGTTGACGACGTTCGCCGCCGAGCGCAGCTGGATGCCGCTCTTGCTGACCATCGAGCCGTTGTTGGTGATGGTCGCGAGCGGGGCGGTGCTGTTGAAGTAGAGGACCGAGCCGTTGCTCGTGCTGGTCATCATCTGACCGTTGTTGGTCAGGTTGCCGACGTAGACGCCGTCGACCACGATGGGTGTGTTGGTGGTGCCGATGCCGCCCATGCCCACGCCGCTGTTGACGACGATGTCACCGCCGGTCGCGGTGACGGTCGACGTGGTGCTCGACGAGATGGTCTGCTGGGCCAGGCTCAGTCCGGAACACAGCAGTATTGCGGCTGACGCCACGAGCTTCAGGCGAGGAAGGGGCGATGCGGCCAGCCGTTCGATCGGCTCGTGGCGGGCGGGGAAGAGGCGCATGAGGCTCAGGGGGAAGACCGCCCGCGAGCGGGGCGTAGGAGAAGAGTTCTAGCCGTTTAGTTGCAGATTATTGCATCCGCCCGCGACGGCTGTTCTCCTCCAACGCGTCGTCAGGCGCTGCGAGCGATACCCGCCCCGTCGTCGTAATTTGTCCGACCCATCCCTGGTCGATTCGAAGCATTTCCCAACACCGGTGACGGTACGCAACCATCTTCCGGCAATGGACACGCCTGGTAACCAAACCTGATGAGCCTGAGCCCACCATCGCGGGCTTCAAGCACATCAGGAGAGGACATGCACATCAAGAACCCGCCGTGGCGACGACCGGGCCTGCGCCTGGCGGCGGCCCTGGCCTTGGCCGCCAGCCTGTCTGCCTGTGGGGGTGGCGGATCCGGCGCGAACGCCGCAGCCACCGGTCCTGCGACCACCACGCTGTCTACCGTCGCCACTACCCGCCTGGCCGACGCCACCCGTCTGGCCGACGCCTCCCGCCTGGCCGACCAGGCCAGCTTCGGCGCCACCGAACCGCTGCTGCAGGACATCCAGGCCGTCGGCCCGGCCAACTGGATCGCCAGCCAGTTCGGCCTGGACGCCTCGCGCTACACGCGAGGCGGCACCGACGCCATCCACAAGACCACCGCCAGCGACTTCTGCGCGGCCAACAGGCTGGGCTCCAGCTGCTGGCGCGACTATTACTCGCACGAGCCCCTGGCCAACGACTTCTTCCGCAACGCCATCAACAACCCCGACCAGCTTCGCCAGCGCATGGCCCTGGCGCTGCAGCAGATCCTCGTCATCTCCTCGCTCGAGGTCGATGGCACCTACGGCATGCGCAACTGGCACAACATGCTGCTGGCCAATGCCTTCGGCAACTACCGCCAAGTCCTGCAGAACGTGGTTCTGTCTCCCCTGATGGGCGACTACCTCAACAACGTCAACAACAACCCGACACAGCCCAACGAGAACTTCGCCCGCGAGCTGATGCAGCTGTTCTCCATCGGCACCTGCGAGCTCAACCTCGACGGTACGCTCAAGGGCGGCACCTGCCAACCCACCTACGGCAACGCCACGGTGCGCGAGGTGGCCTTTGCGCTGACTGGCTGGGGCTATCCCGCCGGGGGCTTCTCGGCCTGGTGCTCGAACCAGTCCAGCGGCGCCTGCCGCTATTACGGCGGCGATATGCAGCCGCGCCCCACCCAGCATGACGCGAACACCCGCCAGCTGCTGTCCGGCGTCACCGTGCCGGCCGGCAGCACGCCCGCGCAGGCACTGTCGTTGGTGCTCGACAGCATCATGGCCCACCCCAACGTGGGCCCCTTCGTGTCGCGTCAGCTGATCCAGCGATTGGTGACCAGCAACCCCAGCCCGGCTTACGTGCAGCGCGTGGCGACGGCCTTCAACGCCGGTCGTTTCAGCGACGGCGCGCTCAGCTTCGGCGGCGGCGCCAAGGGCGACCTGCAGGCCGTGGCCGCCGCCATCCTGCTGGACCCCGAGGCGCGTGCGGGCACGCTCACGGCGCAGGTCGGCCGCCTGCGCGAGCCGGTGCTGTACTTCACCCATGTGTTGCGCGCCCTCAACGGCCGCAGCGACGGCCAGTCCCTGACCTGGTGGTGGGGCAGCGACATGGGTCAGCACGTCCTGCGCCCGGGCTCGGTGTTCAACTACTACCCGCCCGACTACCCGGTGCCCGGCACCGGCGGCCTGCAGGGACCGGAGTTCGCGATCCTGGGCACCAGCTCGGGCCTGGCGCGCCTGAACTTCATCAACTACCTGGTGTACTGGGGCGGCTCGCAGCCCAATGCCGGCTTCAACGATGCCCTGGGCACGCGGGTGGACCTCAAGCCCTTCGAGGTGGACGCGGACAACCCCGAGGCGCTGGTCGACCGCATGCTGCGGCTGGCCGTAGGCGGGCGCATCACCGCCACCGCGCGCAACACCATCATCAACGCCGTCGCGTCGTGGAAGCCGATCAACGGCCCCCAGTACCGAACCGAGCGCGTGAAGACCGCGGCCTACCTCGTGTTCGCCTCGCCCCAGTACCAGGTGGCCCGCTGAGGCCGATGGAGACTCCGACATGAACCGACGCAATTTCCTCCACGCCGCCGGGGCCTGCCTGGGCGCAGGCGTGCTGCCCGCCCTCATGAGCGGCACGGTGCGCGCCCAATCGGCCAGCTACCGGGCGCTGGTGTGCATCTTCCTGCGTGGCGGCAACGACGGCACCAACACGATCGTGCCGCGCGACGCCACGCGCTATACGCAATATGCCGCGGTGCGCAAGCAGCTGGCCCTGCCCGCCTCCGCGCTGTTGCCGCTCAACGCCGACTGGGGCCTGCACCCCGCGCTGTCCGGACTGTCCGCGGCCTGGGCCGACCAGGCCCTGGCGCCGGTGTTCAATGTGGGCCCCCTGGCTCAGCCCCTCACCCGCGACGAGTACCTCAACGCCAAGGCCCTGGGCAAGACGGTGCCCCAAAGCCTGTTCTCGCACTACCACCAGCAGCTGCTGTGGGAGACCTCGCACCATGACGTCAGCCGCCGCTCCGGCTGGGGCGGCCGCGCGGCGGCGACACGCCACGGCCTGGTGATGGCCGGCTCGGGCAACAGCCGCTTCGGCCTGACCGAGCAAGCCACGCCCGTGGTCTTTCCATCCCCGGGCGCGGTGTTCGGCCTGCAAGGCTACTGGGCCGGCCCCAATGCCGCCCGCCTGTCCGCGCTGCAGGCCCTGCACCAGGAAGCCAGCGAGCAGGTGCTGCACACCGCCTACGCCAGGAGCCAGCTCGATGCCATGACGCTGGCCGACCAGCTCGGCCCGATCCTGCGGATCAACCCCAAGGACAACCCCGGCGAACCGATCAACGCGGCCTTCGCGCCGGTGACGGACAGCGGCGGCTACCTGTACGCGGGCCTGGCGCGACAGCTTTACCAGATCGCCAAGCTGATCGAGTACCGCGCCAGCCTGCCGGTCTCGGTGGGCGATGCCGCGGGCCACATCTACTTCGCGGCGCTGGACGGCTTCGACACCCACGCCAACCAGATCGGCAGCGACGTCTACGGCGGCGACCATGCGGCGCTGCTGCGGACGCTGGGGGATGCCCTGGGCGCGTTCTACCAGGCCACCAAGGCGCTGGGGCTGGCGGGCAACGTGACCACCTTCACGCAGAGCGACTTCGGCCGCACCTTCACGCCCAACGCCAGCCGCGGCACCGACCACGGCTGGGGCGGGCACCAGCTGGTGATGGGCGGCAGCGTGATCGGCAATGCGACCTACGGCACCTATCCCACGCTGGTGCTGGGCGGTCCTGACGATGCCGGCGGGCCCGTGTGGGAGCAGCAGGGGCGCTGGATTCCCACGGCGTCGGTCGACCAGTACGCCGCCACGCTGCTGCGCTGGTGGGGCCTGGACGAAGCGCAGCTGAGCACCTTGCTGCCCAACCTGATCAACTTCGGGTCGGCGCGCAACCTGGGCTTCCTGCAGGCCTGAGGCGGCGTCCACGCCACGGGCCGGGCCTCAGCCCAGGGTCGGCCGGTCGGGCAGTTCGTTGCGCAAGGGCTCGTCCGCGGGTTGCGGGAAGTGCCGCTCCAGCAGGGCGGACACTTCCTCCACCGCGTGCCGCAGGCCCTGCTCATAGTGACCTTCCTTGAAGGCCTGCGCCAGCTGGGCCACCAGCGCCTGCCAGGCCTGCGGCGGCACCTGCCGCGCCAGGCCCCGGTCGGCCACGATCTCGATCGCATGCTCGGCCAGCAACAGGTAGATGAGCACACCGTTGTTGTGCTCCGTGTCCCAGACGCGCAGCTTGCCGAACAGGGTGACGGCGCGCTCGCGCGGCGTGGCGTCGCGCCACAGGTAGCTCAGGGGCAGGCCGGCCTCGGCGTGGATGCGGATCTCGCCGGCGTGGCGGTGCTCGCTGTGCGCAACCTGTCGGGCCAGGCGGTCGAGCATGTCGGGTGGGAGGGCGCGGGACAGGTCCTCGTCGTCCATCCACAAGTGGCGCAGCATGCGCCGCAGTCGTTGCCAGAGTGCGAGGCCCATCACCAGTCTCCCGAGGCGCCGCCGCCACCGAAATCGCCACCGCCGCCGGAGCTGAAGCCGCCGCTACTGCCGCCACTCCAACCACCGCCACCGCTGCCCCAGCCGCCGCTGAAGGGCGGGCCGCCCCAGCGGCCACGGTGGTGCCCCCGGCCCATGGGCGAGATGCCGGCCAGGGCCAGCACCGCGCCCACCAGGGCGGCCAACACGGCGACCACCACGCTGGTGGTGGCCAGGAACGCCAGCACGCCCACGCCGCCGCCCGTCAGCAGGGAGCCGATCTTGCGGCCGAAGATGCCGCGCAGCACGGCTGCCGCGATGGGCACGGCGAAGAACAGGAACACCGCCAGGTCGGTGAGGTTGAAGCCGTGGTCGGCTTCCGTACCCCGGGCGACTTCCGGCAGGGCCTCGCCCCGCACCAGCGCGCCGATGCGGTCGGCCGCGGCATCCAGTCCGCCGGCGTAATCCCCGCGCTTGAAGGCGGGCGTGACGACCTCGTCGATGATGCGCTTGGCCGCCAGGTCGGGGATGGCGCCTTCCAGCGTCTTGGCCACCTCGATGCGCACGCGCCGGTCGTCGCGCGCCAGCACCAGCAGCACGCCGTCACCCACCTGCCGGCGGCCGATCTTCCATTCGTTGGCGACGCGGTTGGCGTAGGCGGCGATATCCTCGGGCTGGGTGGTGGCGACGATGAGGAAGGCCACCTGTGAACCCTTCTCGCGCTCGAGGGCCGCCAGCTTGCCTTCGATGGCCTGGCGCGTCCCCGCATCGAGCAGGCCGATGGTGTCGACGACCCGGGCCGTGAGCGCGGGCACGGGCTGCACGCCACCCGCGGGTGCCTGCGCCCAGGCCGGCAGGAGGCCGGCCGCCAGGAGCCAGGCGGCGAGCAGCAGCCCCCGCATGGTGTCCCGCATCCGGGTCCACAAGGCCATGGAAGGGCCTTACTTCTTCGCCGGCGCGCTGCCGAAGTCGACCGTGGGCGGCGCGGAAATCTGCGCCTCGTTCTGCACGGTGAAGGTGGGCTTGGGCTGGTAGCTGAAGGCCATGGCCGTGAGGTTGGTGGGGAAGCTGCGCGCCAGCACGTTGTATTCCTGCACCGCCTGGATGTAGCGGTTGCGGGCCACGGTGATGCGGTTTTCCGTGCCTTCCAGCTGGACGCGCAGGTCGCGGAAGCCCTGGTTGGCCTGCAGCGTCGGGTAACGCTCGACGACCACCATCAGGCGGCTGAGGGCCGAGGACAGCTCTCCCTGGGCCTGCTGGAACTGCTGGAAGGCCTGCGGGTTGCTGAGGGTCTCGGGCGTGACCTGCACCGAGGTGGCCTTGGCCCGCGCTTCGATGACGCGGGTGAGGGTTTCCTGCTCGAAGCTGGCCTCGCCCTTGACGGTGGCCACGAGGTTGGGCACCAGGTCGGCACGGCGCTGGTACTGGTTGAGGACTTCGCTCCAGGCGGACTTGGTCTGCTCGTCCAGTCGCTGGAAGTCGTTGTAGCCGCAACCGGACAGCGACAGGGCCAGGAGGGCGGCCAGGAGCGTGGTGAGCCAGCGGGTGGTCATGGATCGGGTCTCCCAAAGTGTCCCAACGGGGATGCCTAACTTAGCATATCGGACCCGCCCGGGCGGCCCGGCCGTTTCCCGGCACAATCGGCCCTGACATGCGCAAGAACCCACTCCAGGCAGCCAACCTCGAGGGCAACGCCGACGACGTCGAGGCCGCGTTCTACGACGCGCTCCAGAACGGCGATATCGACAAGCTGATGGCCTGCTGGGCCGACGAGGACGAGATCGTCTGCGTCCACCCGGGCGGGCCCCGCGTGGTCGGCCTCACCGCCATCCGCGCCACCTTCGAGTCCATGTTCTCCAACGGCACCGTGCGTGCCTGGCCGGAGCGCCTGCGCAAGGTGGAGACACCGGGCAGCGCGGTGCACCACCTGGTCGAGCGGGTGGAGGTGCTGACGCCGCAGGGCCCGCGCCAGGCTTGGGTGATCGCCACCAACGTCTATCACAAGACCGCGCAGGGCTGGCGCCTGGTGGCCCACCATGCCAGTCCTGGCTCGGCCACCGAGATCCAGGAAGTGGCGCAGACGCCTGCTGTCCTGCATTGAACGGGACCGCGTTTCCCTACCGCGCGCCGGCCTGGCTGCCCGGGGGCAACCTGCAGACGATCTGGGCGGCGCTCTACGCGCGGCGCACGCCCGCAGGCCCCATTGCCTACCGGCGTGAGCGCTGGGACACGCCCGACGGGGACTTCGTGGATGCGGACTGGCTCGAGCCGGACCCCGCCGGCAATGCCGGGACCGCCCGCGCCGGGGCGTCCCCGCCCCTGCTGGTCCTGTTCCACGGGCTGGAAGGATCATCGCGCAGCCACTACGCCGAAGCCTTCGCCGACGTGGCGCGCGCGCGCGGCCTGCGCTTCGTGGTGCCGCATTTTCGCGGCTGCAGCGGCGAGCTCAATCGCGGGCCGCGGGCCTACCACTCGGGCGACTACGAAGAGATCGGCTGGATCCTGGCGCGGGTGCGTGAGCGCCATGCCGGGCCCGTGGTGGCCGTGGGGGTGTCGCTGGGCGGCAATGCCCTGATGCGGTGGGCGGCCGAGGCGGGGGATGCCGCATCCCGCCTGGTGCAGGCCGTGTCGGCGGTGTGCTCGCCGCTGGACCTGGCGGCGGGGGGCGCGGCCATCGGCCAGGGCTTCAACCGGCTGGTCTACACCACCATGTTCCTGCGCAGCATGAAGCCCAAGGCCCTGGCCAAGCTGGCCCAGCACCCCGGCCTGTTCGACCGCGAGGCGCTGCTGGCCGCGCGCGACCTGTACGCCTTCGACAACCTGTTCACCGCGCCGCTGCACGGTTTTCGCGACACCGAGGACTACTACGCCCGCGCCTCGGCCAAGCCGCACCTGCACCGCATCCGCATCCCGGCGCTGGCGCTGAATGCGCGCAACGACCCGTTCGTGCCCCCGGACAGCCTGCCCGTGCTGCACGAGGTGGGGGCGCACGTGACGCTGTGGCAGCCGGCGCAGGGCGGGCATGTGGGCTTCCCGCGCGGCGGGCCGCCGGCCGATGTGCGGTGGATGCCCGAGGCCGTGGCGGACTGGCTGCTCGAACGGGCCTGAGGGGCCGCGTCAGGGCGCGGAAGTCGCCGGCCTGGGCGGCCAGGCCACGTCCGCGGCGGCGCGGGGCTGGCCGATGGGCCGGCTGGCCTGGCCCTTGCGCACGGCGGCCAGGTCTTCCTCGCTGGGGTACTGGCCCATGAGCCAGTAGTCGAACACGCGCCGCGCGATGGGCGCCGCCGACATGGCGCCGAAGCCCGCGTTCTCGACGATGGCAGCCAGCGCGATCTTCGGGTCGTCCGCCGGCGCGAAAGCGATGTACAGCGCGTGGTCGCGCTGGTGTTCCTCCAGCTTGGAGGCGTTGTACTTGTCCTTCTGCCCGATGGTCACGGCCTGCGCCGTGCCCGTCTTGCCGCCCGAGAGGTAACCCGCGCCCGCGAAGACCTGCGTGCCCGTGCCGCCCTGCACCACGCCCACCATGGCATTGCGGACGACCGCCAGGTTTTCGGGTTTGTAGCCCAGGTTCACCGGCGGCTCGGCCGGCACGGGGGTGGTGGCGCGGGTGACGGGGTCCTGTGTGGCGATGACCAGGCGCGGGCGGTGCTTGACACCGTTGTTCACGACGGTGGCGGTGGCCTGCGCCAGCTGCAGCATGGTGAAGCTGTTGTAGCCCTGGCCGATGCCCAGCGAAATGGTCTCGCCCGCAAACCACTTCTTCTGCTCGGGCCGCTTGTAGTAGTTGCGCTTCCACTCCTGGCTGGGGAGGATGCCGCGCACCTCGCCACCGATGTCGATGCCGGTGATCTGCCCGAAGCCCAGGGGCTTCATGAAGTCGTGCATGGCATCGACGCCCAGGTCGTTGGCCAGCGAGTAGAAGTAGACGTTGGACGACAGCGCGATGGCCTTGTGCAGGTCCACCGGTCCCAGGCCGTGGTCGCCGTGGCTGCGGAACACGTGGTTGCCGAAGGCCCAGGAGCCGTTGTCCTGGATGATCTGGCCAGCCGTGCGCTTGCCCAGCTCCAGCGCCGCCAGGCCCATGAAGGGCTTGTAGGTGGAGCCGGGCGGGTAGGTGCCGCGCAGCGCGCGATTGAGCAGCGGCTTGTCGATGGACTCGTTGAGCGCCTGCCAGCTTTCGGTGTCGATGCCGTCGACGAACAGGTTGGGGTCGAAGGTGGGCTTGGAGACGAAGGCCAGGACCTCGCCGGTCTTGGGATCCAGCGCCACCAGCGCGCCGCGCCGGTCGCCGTACATCTGCTCGATGAGGTTCTGCAGCTTGATGTCGATGGACAGCACCGCCGTCTGCCCCGGCGTGGCCGGCCGGCTGGCGAGCTTGCGCACGGCGCGGCCGCCCGCCGAGGTCTCGACCTCCTCGACGCCGGTGAGGCCGTGCAGCTGCCGCTCCAGGCTCTGCTCCACGCCCAGCTTGCCGATGTACTCGGTGCCGCGGTAGTTGGCCTGCTCCTCCTCGTCCCAGTCCTCCATCTGCGCCTTCTCGGCCTGGTTGATGCGGCCGATGTAGCCGACCACGTGGCTGCCCAGCTCGCCCCAGGGGTAGCTGCGGAACAGGCGGGCCTTGATGTCCACGCCGGGGAAGCGGAAACGCTGCGCGGTGAAGCGGGCGACCTCCTCGTCGGAGAGCTTGGTGCGGATCGGGAGCGACTCGAAGCTCCTTGACTCCTCGCGCAGCTTCTTGAAGCGGCGGCGGTCGCGGGGCTGGATGTCGATGACCGTGGCCAGGTCGTCGATCACCTGCTCCAGCGGCGCGTTCAGCCGGGAAGGCGTGATCTCCAGCGTATAGGCCGAGTAGTTGGAGGCCAGGACGATGCCGTTGCGGTCCAGGATCAGGCCGCGGTTGGGGATGATGGGGACGATGGCCGTGCGGTTGGCCTCGGCCTGCTCGTCGAGGTCCTCGTGCCGTATGACCTGCAGCCACACCAGGCGGGCCACGAGCAGGCCGAAGCACACCAGCACCAGCACGCTGGCGGCCATCACGCGCGCGCGAAAGCGCGAGAGGTCGGCTTCGACGTTGCGCAGGACGGTCATGGCAGGGGGCGGCCGGTCGATCCGGTCACAGGGGACGATTCTCGTCCGGATCGGGCGCGCGGCGCTGCGGCGCCAGCAAGACCACGCTGGCGACGGGCCAGAGGGCGGCCTCCATCAGCGGCGACAGCACGATCGACCAGCCAGGGAACGCGCCCCCGGCCAGCAGGCGGATCGCCAGCTCGATCGCATGGGCCGCGGCGAACAGCGGCAGCACCTGCAGCGCCTGGGACGGCACGGGGAACCACAGCAGCCGGCGGTGGACCATGATCGCGCCATAGGACAGCGCGGTGTAGGCCAGCGCATGCTGTCCCAGCAGGGCGGTCTGGTGCACGTCCATCGCCAGCCCGAAGGCGAAGGCGGTGGCGATGCCCACGCGCAGCGGCTGGTGCACGCTCCAGAACACCAGCACCAGCGCCAGCAGGTCCGGCATCCAGGGCGAGCGGCCCAGCGGCAGCATGTTCACCAGCAGGGCCGCCAGCAGGCTGCCCCAGATGAACCAGGGATTGGCCGGCAGCAGCAGGGGCTGCCCGGGGCGCATGATCATTTGCGGCCTCCCTTGGCGCCGCGCCCGGCGGGCGCCTCGTCGGCCGGCGGCCGCGGCGGCAGCTGAGCGCCCACTGGCGTGAGCACCATCACGTGGCGGGCGCTGCTCACGCCCGCCTGGGGCACGGTGTAGATGCGGGCGAAGGCCGAATCGGCGCGGCGCTCGACCTTGTCGACCTTGGCCACCGGCAGGCCGGGCGGGTAGACGCCGTCGACGCCGCTGGTGGTGAGCAGGTCGCCCGCCTGGACATCGGCGTTGGCGGCCATGAAGCGCAGCTCCAGCGAGCCGGCATGCGCGCCGGAAGGGTCGCCATAGGCCACGCTGCGCTGGCCGGTGCGGGCATTGAGCACGGGGATGGCCTGGTCGCGGTCGGTGATGAGGGTGACCTCGCTGACCACGGGATGTACGCGGGTGACCTGGCCCAGCACGCCGGCGCCGTCGATCACGGGCGAGCCGGGCACGATGCCCTGGGCCCGGCCCTTGTCGATGATCACCTTGCGGGTGTAGGGGTCGGCCGCCTCGTAGAGCACCTGGGCCGCCTGGGCCGGGGTGGTGACGCGCTCGCGCAGTTCCAGCAGCGCGCGCAGGCGGGCGTTCTCCAGGGCCAGGTCCTCGACCTGGTGCGAGCGCAGGGCCTGGGTGGCCAATTGCTGGCGGGCACGGGCCTCGGCGGCCTGGGCGCTGCGCAGGGATTCGAAGTAGTCGCCGGCCCACTGGACCGCATGCACGGGCTGCATCGCCAGCCACTGCACCGGGTACAGGACCACGGCGACGGCCGAGCGCAGCGGAGCGGTGATCTTGAAGCGCGTGTCGGCCACCATCAGGAAGACGGCCAGCGCGCTGCACACCATGAGCTTGGACAGGGCCGAGGGGCCCTGCTTGAAGAACGGTGGCGGAGTCCTGTCCAGCGTACCCAGCGGCATCGCTGTGTCCCCCGGGGCTTACTCGCTGGTGAAGATGGAGCCCAGGCGGTCCATGCGCTCCAGCGCGATGCCGCAGCCCCGCACCACGCAGGTCAGCGGGTCTTCAGCCACCAGCACCGGCAGGCCGGTTTCCTCGGCCAGCAGGCGGTCCAGGTCACGCAGCAGCGCGCCGCCGCCGGTGAGCATCATGCCGCGCTCGGCGATGTCCGCGCCCAGCTCGGGCGGGGTGCTTTCCAGCGCGTTCTTGACCGCCGAGACGATGTTGTTCAGCGGGTCGGTCAGCGCCTCCAGGATCTCGTTGGACGAGATGGTGAAGGAGCGCGGCACGCCCTCGGACAGGTTGCGGCCCTTGACCTCGATCTCCTTGACCTCGGAGCCGGGGAAGGCCGAACCGATGTTCTTCTTGATCATTTCGGCGGTGGGCTCGCCGATCAGCATGCCGTAGTTGCGGCGGATGTAGCTGATGATGGCTTCGTCGAACTTGTCGCCGCCCACGCGCACGCTGCCCTTGTAGACCATGCCGCCCAGGGAGATGACGCCCACCTCGGTGGTGCCGCCGCCGATGTCGACGACCATGGAGCCGGAGGCCTCGGACACCGGCAGGCCGGCGCCGATGGCGGCGGCCATGGGTTCCTCGATCAGGTACACCTCGGAGGCACCGGCGCCCAGCGCGGATTCGCGGATGGCGCGGCGCTCGACCTGGGTGGAGCCGCAGGGCACGCAGATGATGATCCGCGGGCTGGGCTTGAGCACCGAGCGCGGATGGACCATCTTGATGAACTGCTTGAGCATCTGCTCGGTGACGGTGAAGTCGGCGATCACGCCGTCCTTCATCGGGCGGATGGCCTCGATGTTGCCCGGCACCTTGCCCAGCATGGCCTTGGCCTCGTGGCCCACGGCCTGGATGGTCTTCTTGCCCTGGGGGCCGCCTTCGTGACGGATGGCGACGACCGACGGCTCGTCCAGCACGATGCCCTTGTCACGAACGTAGATGAGCGTGTTGGCCGTTCCCAGGTCGATGGCCAGGTCGGTGGAAAGGTAGCGTCGGAAGGCTCCGAACATCAGGATGGTCCTCGTGATCTTGCGAAAGCGGCCGCGTGCAGCGGCCGTTGCATTTGGTAACCCCGGATTGACCTGCCATGCGGCGGCCTCATCCGGTGCACCCGAAGGCGGGATAATACCTGATCCCCTGTGAATTCCCGGCCTGTGCCGCGCTTGAATTACGCGACGCTGACGCCTTTTTTCGCCCCCTTCCAAAACCCGATGGCCCTCACACAAGACGACATCAGCCGCATCGCCCACCTGGCCCGGCTCGAACTCGCGCCCGGCGAAGCCGGCCCCATGCTGGACCGGATCAATGGTTTCTTCGGCATCGTGGAGCAGATGCGGGCGGTGGACACCGCCGGCATCGAACCTTTGGCCCACCCGGTGGCCGCCTTCCAGGACGTGCAGCTGCGCCTGCGCGAGGACCGCGCCAGCGAGCCCGACCAGCGCGAGGCCAACCAGCAAAGCGCCCCCGCCGTGGAGCGGGGCCTGTTCCTGGTGCCCAAGGTGATCGAGTGAGGCCCGCCATGAATTCCAAGGCATTGCATCAAATGGGCGTCGCCGAACTGGCGGCGGGGCTGCGCGGCAAGCAGGTGTCGGCTGTGGAGGTGGCCCAGCATTTCCTGGGGCGCATGGACGCCCACCAGGGGCTGGGCGCCTTCCTGGCGACGAATCCCGAGGTCACCCTGGCCCAGGCCCGCGGCGCCGACGCCCGCCTGGCGGCCGGCGACGCCGCGCCCCTGCTGGGCGTGCCGCTGGCGCACAAGGACATCTTCGTCACCAAGGACTTCCCCACCACCGCCGGCTCGAAGATGCTGGCGGGCTACCGCTCGCCGTTCGACGCCACCGTGGTCGACAGGCTGGCGCAGGCCGGCGCGGTGACCCTGGGCAAGGTGACCTGCGACGAGTTCGCCATGGGCTCGTCCAACGAGAACTCGGCCTTCGGTCCCTGCCAGAACCCCTGGGACACCACCCGCATCCCCGGCGGCTCCTCGGGCGGCAGCGCCGTGGCCGTGGCCGCGCGCCTGGCGCCGGCGGCCACCGGCACGGACACCGGGGGCTCCATCCGCCAGCCGGCCTCGTTCTGCGGCATCACGGGCATCAAGCCCACCTACGGCCGTGCCTCGCGCTACGGGATGATCGCCTACGCCTCCAGCCTGGACCAGGCGGGGCCGATGGCGCATTCGGCGCAGGACTGCGCCCTGCTGCTGTCCGCCCTGTGCGGGCCGGACCCGGACCGCGATTCCACCTCGCTGGACGTGCCGGCCGAGGACTTCTCGCGCTCGCTCGGCGATTCGATCGACGGCTTGCGCATCGGCATCCCGAAGGAGTTCTTCGGCGAGGGCCTGGCCGCCGACGTGCGCGCCGCCATCGACGCCGCCCTCAAGCAGTACGAGCAACTGGGCGCGAAGCTGGTGCCGATCTCCCTGCCGCGCACCGAGCTGTCCATTCCGGTGTACTACATCATCGCGCCCGCCGAGGCCTCGTCCAACCTCTCGCGCTTCGACGGCGTGAAGTTCGGCCACCGCGCCAAGGACTACACGGACCTGCTGGACATGTACAAGAAGTCCCGCGCCGAGGGCTTCGGTGCCGAGGTCAAGCAGCGCATCATGGTGGGCACCTACGTGCTCTCGCACGGGTACTACGACGCCTACTACCTGCAGGCGCAGAAGATCCGCCGCATGATCGCCGATGACTTCCAGCAGGCCTTCCAGTCCTGCGACGTCATCGCCGGCCCCGCCGCGCCCACCGTGGCCTGGCACCTGGGCGAGCACGGCAACGACCCGCTGGCCGACTACCTGGCCGACATCTTCACCCTGCCCGCCTCGCTGGCCGGCCTGCCCGGCATGAGCGTGCCTGTGGGCTTCGGCGAGGGCGGCATGCCGGTGGGAATGCAGCTGATTGGCAACTACTTCGGCGAGGCGAAGCTGCTCAATGCCGCGCACCGCTTCCAGCAAGCCACCGATTTCCACCTCCGCGCCCCGGAGGGCTTCTGAACATGACCGCGAAACTCGTCCAGGGCTATGAAGTCGTCATCGGCTTCGAGACGCACGCCCAGCTGTCCACGCAAAGCAAGATCTTCAGCCGCGCCCCCACCGCCTTCGGCGCCGAGCCCAACACGCAGGCCTGCGCGGTGGACCTGGCCCTGCCCGGCACCCTGCCCGTGATGAACCAGGGCGCCGTGGAGCGCGCCATCGAGTTCGGCCTGGCCGTGGGCTCGCACATCGCGCCGCGCAGCGTGTTCGCGCGCAAGAACTACTTCTATCCCGACCTGCCCAAGGGCTACCAGATCAGTCAGTTCGAGATCCCGGTGGTGCAGGGGGGCGAGGTGAGCTTCTTCCTCGGTGACGAGAAGAAGACCGTGCGCCTGGTGCGCGCGCACCTGGAGGAGGATGCGGGCAAGTCGCTGCACGAGGACTTCATCGGCCAGTCGGGCATCGACTTGAACCGCGCCGGCACACCGCTGCTGGAGATCGTGACCGAGCCGGACATCCGCTCCTCGGAAGAAGCCGTGGCCTACGCCAAGGAACTGCACAAGATCGTCACCTGGATCGGCATCTGCGACGGCAACATGCAGGAAGGCAGCTTCCGCTGCGACGCCAACGTCTCGGTGCGCAAGCCCGGCCAGCCCCTGGGCACGCGCCGCGAGATCAAGAACCTGAACAGCTTCAAGTTCATGCAGCAGGCCATCGACTTCGAGGTGCGCTGGCAGATCGAGGAGATCGAGGAGGGCCGCGCCATCCAGCAGGCCACCGTGCTGTTCGACCCCGACACGGGCGAGACCCGCGCCATGCGTACCAAGGAGGACGCGGCCGACTACCGCTACTTCCCCGACCCGGACCTGCCGCCCCTGGTGGTGGCGCCCGAGTGGGTGGAGCGCGTGAAGGCTGCCATGCCCGAGCTGCCGCGCGTGATGGCGGCCCGCTTCGTGGCCGACTACGGCCTGCCCGAGTACGACGCCACCACGCTGACGCAAAGCAAGGCGATGGCAGCGTACTTCGAGGAGGCTGCCAAGGCCTGCGGCCAGCCCAAGCTGGCGAGCAACTGGATCATGGGCGAGGTCTCGCGCCGCCTGAACGCGCAGGAGATCGGCATCGAGCAGGCGCCGGTGGCCGCGAAGACGCTGGCGGCCCTGATCGGCCGCATCGCCGACGGCACCATCTCCAACAACGCCGGCCGCCAGGTCTTCGAGGCGTTGTGGGCCGAAGGCGCCAGCGATGTGGACGCCGTCATCGAGGCCAAGGGCCTCAAGCAGATGAACGACACCGGCGCGCTGGAGGCCATCATCGACGAGGTGGTCGCTGCCAACCCGGACAACGTGGCCCAGTTCAAGGCTGGCAAGGACAAGGCGTTCAACGCACTGGTCGGCCAGGTGATGAAGGCCAGCAAGGGCAAGGCCAACCCGGGCCAGGTGAACGACCTGTTGCGGCGCAAGATCGGGGCCTGAGGCGGCTGCGGCCGCTGTGGCCGTTCAGCGGGAGGCGGCAGCCCCCTGCTGTGCCCACAGGACCTCGAGCTGGCGCGCCATGTCGGCGAAGCGCCGCACCATCAGTTCCTTCTCGGCGCGCTTGTTGTTCAGGAATCTCTCCTGCGAGGCGCGCTGGAGTTCCACCTGCTCCAGGGCGCGTGTCACGTCAGCCCCACCGGCCTGCCGGCGCTGGGCTTCCAGGCGTGCGCGCTCGGCATCCAGCGCCGCCAGCCGGGCGCCGGCCGAGGCAATCACCTCCTCCAGCGGCGCGATGGCGCCGGCGCGGTCACGCGCCAGCGCCTCGGCGTTGGGGTAGCGTGACAGCAGGGCCCGCTGCCGCAGCCGGTCCTCGCTGGCCCGCAGCCGCTCGACCTCCTCGCGCCGGCGGCGCTCGTCCTGCGCCGCGCGCTCGGACTCGGACAGGGCGGGGCCCACGGACTGGCGGGTGGTGCCGCTGGGGTTGAGGATGCGCTGCTCCCGATCCATGCACTCGGCGATGGGCCGGTCGGAGGAGATGCGCCGGCCGCTGGCGTCGACGCAGGAGTAGATGGCTGCGCCCGCCTGCGCGAGGAAGGCGGTTCCCACCCAGGTGGCGACGGCGCGGCCGATGAGGGTCACAGGGCTCCTAGTCGTCCACGCCATAGCGCTGGCGGTACGCCAGCACCTGTTCGTAGTGCTGCCCCAGCGCATCGCCGGCATGGACCTTCAGATACTGTAGCAAGTCGGCCAGGCGTGCAATTGCACAAACCTGAAGCCCCAGCTTGTCCCGCACGTACTGCACGGCGCTGTGGTCCACGTCCTGGCCGCCCTCGGTGGCCTTTTCCTGGCGGTCCAGGGCGATGGCCACCGCATGCGGGGTGGCGCCGGCGGCCTGGATGATGGCGATGGACTCGCGGGCGGCGGTGCCGGCGGACATCACGTCGTCCACGATCAGCACCCGGCCCTTGACCGGCGCGCCCACCAGCACGCCGCCCTCGCCGTGGTCCTTGGCTTCCTTGCGGTTGTAGGCATAGGGCACGTTGCGGCCCAGGCGCGCCAGCTCGATGGCCACCGCCGCGGCCAGCGGGATGCCCTTGTAGGCCGGGCCGAACAGCATGTCGAACTCCACGCCCGAGGCGATGATGCGCTGTGCATAGAATTGCGCCAGCCGGCCGAGCTTGGCGCCGTCATCGAACAGGCCGGCGTTGAAGAAATAGGGCGAGTCGCGCCCCGCCTTGGTACGGAAGCTGCCGAAGCGCAGCACGCCGGCCTCCACCGCGAATTGCACGAAATCCTGGGCCAGTTGATCCTGCCCGTTGCCTGCCACCATGGGAAATCCTTTGTTCAAGCTCACCAGCCTCAACCTCAACGGGATCCGCTCCGCCGCGAACAAGGGGGTGGAAGCCTGGCTGGCGAAAAGTCGTCCTGATTGTATTTGCGTGCAGGAGGTGAAGGCCCAGGCGGCCGACGTGGCCGGGCGCTTCGAGGAGATCGCCGGCATGAAGGGGTACTTCCACTTCGCCCAGAAGAAGGGCTACTCCGGCGTGGCCGTCTACACCCGCCATGAGCCCAGCGACGTGGTGGTGGGCTGGGATGGCGGCGAGTTCGACGCCGAGGGCCGCTATGTGGAGCTGCGCTTCGACACGCCGTCGCGCAAGTTGTCCATCATCAGCAGCTATTTCCCCTCCGGCTCCTCGGGCGAGGAGCGCCAGCAGGCCAAGTTCCGCTTCCTGGCCGGGTTCGACCCGCACCTGTCGGCCCTGAAGAAGCAGCGCGAGTTCATCCTGTGCGGCGACATCAACATCGCCCACCAGCAGCAGGACCTGAAGAACTGGCGCAGCAACCAGAAGAACAGCGGCTTCCTGCCCGAGGAGCGGGCCTGGATGACGAAGCTGTTGTCCGACACCGGCCTGGTGGACGTGTACCGCCGGCTGCAGCCGGACACCACCGACACCTGCTACACGTGGTGGAGCAACCGGGGCCAGGCCTACGCGAACAACGTGGGATGGCGCCTGGACTACCACCTGGCCACGCCGGCGCTGGCGGCCCTGGCGCGGACCGAGGCGATCTACAAGGACGAGAAGTTCTCGGACCACGCGCCCATCACCGTGGACTACGAACTGGGGCTGTAAGACCGTCCGGTCCACAGGGTGGCCCAGGTCGGTTAAGGTGCAGGGCGAAAGAGTACCTTTGGCCGCATTCCCGCCATGCCCCATGCCGTCCCGCTGATCACCACCCTGGCCGCCGCCTTCGCGCTGGCGCTGGCCCTGGGCTTCACCGCCGCCCGCCTGAAGCTGCCCGCCCTGGTGGGCTACCTGCTGGCCGGCATCCTGATCGGCCCGGCCACGCCGGGGTACGTGGCAGACATGAAGATCGCCAGCGAGCTCGCCGAGATCGGCGTGATGCTGCTGATGTTCGGCGTGGGCCTGCATTTCTCGCTGGCCGACCTGATGGCGGTGCGCCGCATCGCCGTGCCCGGCGCCGTGCTGCAGATCGGCGCGGCCACCGCCATGGGCTCGGCGGCCGCCCTGTACTGGGGGTGGGCCTGGGGGGCGGCCGTTGTCTTCGGCCTGGCCCTGTCCGTGGCCAGCACGGTGGTCCTGCTCAAGGCGCTGGAGGCGCGCGGCATGCTGGAAACCGGCAACGGGCGCATCGCCGTCGGCTGGCTGATCGTCGAGGACCTGGCCATGGTGCTGGTGCTGGTGCTGCTGCCGCCCCTGGCGGGTGTGATGGGCGGGCAGGGGGCCGCCTCCGAGCCCGGGGCCCTGGCCCTGACCCTGGGCAAGACCCTGTTCGCGGTGGGCGCCTTCATCGCCCTCATGCTGGTGGTCGGCCGCCGGGTGCTGCCCTGGATCCTGTGGGAAGTCACGCGCACCGGCTCGCGCGAGCTGTTCACGCTGTGCGTGGTGGCGGCGGCCGTGAGCATCGCCTTCGCCTCGGCCAGCCTGTTCGGCGTGTCCTTCGCGCTGGGCGCCTTCTTCGCGGGCATGGTGCTGCGCGAGTCGCAGTTCAGCCACCGCGCCGCGCAGGAGAGCCTGCCGCTGCGCGATGCGTTCGCCGTGCTGTTCTTCGTCTCGGTGGGCATGCTGTTCGACCCGTCGGTGCTGGTGCGCGAGCCGCTGCGGGTGCTGCTGGTGGTGGCCATCATCGTCCTGGGCAAGTCGCTGGCGGCGGCCGCCCTGGTGCTGGCGCTGCGCTACCCCCTGAGCACGGCGCTGGGCGTGTCGGCCAGCCTGGCGCAGATCGGCGAGTTCTCGTTCATCCTGGCCGGCCTGGGCATGAGCCTGGGGCTGCTGCCGCAGGAGGGCTACAGCCTGGTGCTGGCCGGGGCGCTGATCTCCATCGCCCTGAACCCGCTGGTGTTCTCGGCCATCGACCCCCTGCTGCGGTGGCTGTCCGCGCGCTCGCGCCTGGCCCGTGAACTCGCCCGGCGCGACGACCCCCTGGCCGAGTTGCCGATGTCCACGGAGCAGCGCTACCTGGCCAACCAGGTGGTGCTGGTGGGTTATGGCCGGGTGGGCGAGCAGATCGCGCAGGCGCTGCGGGTGCAGGGCCTGCCCTTCGTCGTGGCCGAGGAGAACCGGGAGGTGGTGGAGCGGCTGCGCGCCGCCGGGCAGGCGGCCGTGTTCGGCGACGCGGGCTCGCCCGACACGCTGGTGCAGGCGCACATCGCGCAGGCGCGCATGCTCGTGGTCGCCTCGCCCGACACCCCGGCCGCCCGGCGCATGATCGAGACCGCCCGCACGCTGAACCCCGGCATCGCGGTGGTGGTGCGCGGCCACAACCCGGAGGAGGCGGCGATGCTCCAGCGGGACACCGGCGCCGCGGTGTTCGTGGGTGAGACCGAACTGGCCCGCGCCATGGCCGACCGGGTGCTGCAGGCAATCCAGGAAGCGGGCGGGGCCAGCCCGCACTGAGCCGGGCGGCGCCCGCGCCTCAGGGGTTGTTCGCGGAGGACGCCGCGTTCTGCGCCTTGCGCGCCGCGAACTCCGCGCGCAGGGCCTTGAGCTTCTCGCGCGGGTCTTCCTTGGTGGTGCTCTTGTCCAGCGCCATTTCCGCGATGAAGCGGCTGGGGACGCCCGGCACGATCTCGCGGCCCTTCTTGCGGCGCTTGATCCAGCTCACGGCCAGCGAGCGCTGCGCCCGGGTGATGCCCACGTACATCAGGCGCCGCTCCTCCTGCAGCCGCTGGAGGATGCCCTCGCCGCTGGTCAGGCCGTCGTCGTCGTCCAGCTTGAACGGCAGCAGGCCCTCGTTGCAGCCGGCCAGCACCACGTGCGGCCACTCCAGGCCCTTGGAGGCGTGCAGCGTGGACAGGGTGAGCACGTTCTGGTCCTGCTCGCGCTCGCTGATGGTGGACAGCAGGGCGATGGTCTGCGCCACCTCCAGCAGGGTCTTGCGCTCGCTGGCGGTGGCCACGCCGGCGGCGTCGTCGATCTCGCCGCCGCAGCGCTTGGCCATCCAGTCGCAGAACTCCATCACGTTGGTCCAGCGCGAGGCCGCGACCTTCTCGCTGTCCTCGCTGTCGTACAGGTGCTGCTCGTAGCCGATGTCCTTGAGCCAGTCCAGCAGGAAGGCGCGCGCGTCCTCGGCGCCCACGGTATGGCGTGCGCGGTATTCCAGGTCGTTCACGTAGCGGCCGAACTCGTGCAGGCTGCCCAGGGCGCGGGCATTGAGCACCGAACCCAGGGAGGAGGAGAACAGCGCCTCGAACAGGCTCAGCTTGTACTGGCTGGCGAACTGGCCCAGCGCGCCCAGCGTCTGGTGGCCGATGCCGCGCTTGGGCGTGGTGACGCAGCGCAGGAAGGCCGGGTCGTCGTCGTTGTTCACCCACAGGCGCAGCCAGGCGCACAGGTCGCGGATTTCCGCCCGGTCGAAGAAGCTCTGGCCACCCGAGACCTTGTAGGGCACCTGCGCCTTGCGCAGGGCCTGCTCGAACACGCGGGCCTGGTGGTTGGCGCGGTACAGGATGGCGAAGTCCTTCCAGTCCTTGGACGCCCCGCTGGCCCGGATGGACAGGAAGCGCGCCACCGTGCGCTCGGCCTCGTGCTCCTCGTTGTCGCAGTCCACCACGCGCACCGGCTCGCCCTCGCCCAGTTCCGAGAACAGCGTCTTGGGAAACAGCTTGGGGTTGGGCTGGATGACGTTGTTGGCCGCGCGCAGGATGGCGCTGGTGGAGCGGTAGTTCTGCTCCAGCTTGATGACCTTCAGCTCGGGGTAGTCCACCGGCAGCTTGCGCAGGTTGTCCAGCGTGGCGCCGCGCCAGCCGTAGATGGACTGGTCGTCGTCACCCACGGCGGTGAAGCGCCCGCGCTCGCCCACCAGCAGCTTGAGCAGCTCGTACTGGGTGGCGTTGGTGTCCTGGTATTCGTCGACCAGCACATGGCCCAGGGTGCGCTGCCACTTCTCGCGCACCTCGGGGAAGTCGCGCAGCAGCCGCAGGGGCATGCCGATCAGGTCGTCGAAGTCCACGCTCTGGTACGCCGCCAGGCGCTCCTCGTAGCGGGCCATGAGGGTGGCCAGCATGCGCTCGTTCTCGTCCTTCGCCTGGGCGGCCGCCTGCTGCGCGTTCAGGCCCATGTTCTTCCACAGGCTGATGGTCCATTGCCACTGGCGCGCGGTGGCGGCGTCCGTGGTGCCGCCGGCGTCCTTGAGGATGGAGGTGACGTCGTCCGCGTCCAGGATGGAGAACTGCGGCTTGAGGCCCAGGACCGCGCCGTCCTCGCGCATCATGCGCACGCCCAGGGCGTGGAAGGTGCAGATCACCACCTCCTTGGCCTGGCGGCCGATCAGGCCCTTGGCGCGCTCGCGCATTTCGCTGGCGGCCTTGTTGGTGAAGGTGATGGCGGCGATGCGCCTGGGCTCCAGCCCGGTCTGGATCAGGCGCGCGATCTTGTGCGTGATCACCCGCGTCTTGCCCGAGCCGGCGCCAGCCAGCACCAGGCAGGGGCCGTGCAGGTAGTTGACGGCTTCCTGTTGCGCGAGATTGAGGCCGGACATCGGGGTGGGGGCTGGAGGAACGGAGGGGGCGGCAGCGCCGTTTGGCGCGAGCGCCGAATGATACCGGCCGCCCGCCGCGGTTGCGCCGACAATACGGGGGTGCTCGATATCCTGAAGGTCACCTTTCCTTTCTTTGCCCTGGTGCTGTGCGGCTATGTCGCGGCCCGGCGCCGCCTGTTGCCCCTGGATGCGATCGGCGGGCTGAACACGTTCGTCCTGTACTTCGCGCTGCCCTGCATGCTGTATCGCTTCGGCGCCAGCACGCCCATCGCGCGCCTGTTCGATCCCGCCGTGGTGGCCGTGTGGCTGCCCTGCGCGCTGCTGATGGTGGGCGGGACGATCCGTGCCAGCATGAACGCCCGCATCCGATGGAACGACGCGTCCTTCGGCGCGCTGGTGGCGGCCTTCCCCAACACGGGCTTCATGGGCGTGCCGCTGCTGGTGGCGCTCCTGGGCGCGCGGGCCGCCGGGCCCGCCATCGCCACGATCCTGGTGGACATGGTGGTGACCACGTCCCTGTGCATCGCGCTGTCCCGGCTGGATGGCGCGGGGCAGGCCGGCGCGGCGCGGGCCGTGAAAAACGCCCTACGCGGGGTGGCGATCAATCCCATGCCTTGGGCCATCCTGGTGGGGGGGATGGCCTCCTGGCTGCAGCTGGAGCCGGTCAAGCCCGTGGCCGCGACCATCGGCCTGCTGGCCGATTCCGCGTCCCCCGTGGCCCTGTTCACTATCGGCGCGGTGCTGGCGCGCTCGCAGGTGGTGGCAGCGTCCAGCGGCCAGGGGCCGATGCCCTGGGAGGATTTCGTCCCCGTGGCCGTGGGCAAGCTGGTGATCCATCCCCTGCTGGTGCTGGCCATGGGCAAGGCCGTGCAGTGGGCCGGACTGCCGCTGGATCCCTTCGCCCTGATGGTCCTGGTGCTGGTGGCGGCCCTGCCCAGCGCCAGCAACGTGTCCATGCTGGCCGAGCGCTTCGGCGCGGACACCGGGCGCATCGCCCGCATCATCCTGCTGTCGACCGCGGCGGCCTTCCTGACGTTCTCCGCGGCCGTGGCCCTGGTGTCCTGAGGTGCCGGTTGCGGGCCAGATTGGCACCCAGGCCCCGATGGGCCTAAAATGACGGGTTAAGTTTTTTTCGCGGGCGCCCGGGCGCCTGGGGCATCCGGACCGGTGTCCGATGCCTTTTCAAAGGTGTTCCATGGCCAAGGAAGAATTGATTGAAATGCGCGGCCGCGTGGCCGAGGTGCTGCCGGACTCGCGCTACCGCGTGGTGCTCGAGAACGGGCACGAGCTGATCGCCTACAGCGGCGGCAAGATGCGCAAGAACCACATCCGCATCATCGCCGGTGACGACGTGACGCTGGAGCTGTCGCCCTACGACCTGAACAAGGGCCGCATCATGTTCCGTCACCTGCCCGATCGCGGCGCGCGTCCGCCGGGCAGCTTCGGCGGCAACCGCCGCTGACACCGGCACGCACCTGAATGACCCGACGGGGCTATTGGACGCCCCGGCCCGCGGGCGCACACTGCGCCCCATGGTCCCCGCCGCCGCGCCGCAGTTCACCGCCGACGAGCTGCGCCTGATCCTCGATGCCCTGCTCGACGCCCGGCTGGTGCTGCAGGCCATCGCCGGCGGCACCTTGATCCACCCCTTCGAGCCCCCGCTGCTCCTGCACGACCTGGCCCCCGAGATCACCCGGGTGGAGGCGGCGCTGCTGCTGGTGGGCGCGGCCTGAGCGGCGCTGCGGGCCCGCGCTCAGGCGCCGCGGAAGATGAAGTACACCGCTCCCACCATGCACAGGGCCGCCCACAGGTAGTCCAGCTTGAAGGGCTCCTTCAGGTACAGCGCCGCGAAGGGCACGAACACCGACAGGGTGATCACCTCCTGCATGATCTTCAGCTGCCCCACCGACAGGCCGGCCTGCTGGTGGCCGATGCGGTTGGCGGGCACCTGCAGCAGGTACTCGGCCAGGGCAATGCCCCAGCTCACGAACGCCGCTACGTACCAGGGCGCGGTCGCCAGGTTCTTCAGGTGGCCGTACCAGGCCATCGTCATGAAGACGTTGGAGGCGATCAACAGGAGAACGGTCTGGAGCGTGGCGGACATGCCGTCGAGCTTAACGCCCTGCCCGCGTCAGCCCTTCAGTACCGGTCCTGGCGCCTGCGCAGCAGCCAGATCCCCACGCCCGCCACCGCCAGCAGGGTGAGCGCGCGCCGCACGAAGGCCCCCCGGTTGTGCCGCCACTCCGTTCCCAGCCCCATCTCGGCAAAGACATTGGGCACCTGGCCGCTGGCAAGGTCGGCCACCAGGCCCTCGCCCACATTCACCCGGTCGGCCAGGAGCAGCAGCATCCAGTGCCGCAGGTCCCCTTCGCTGAAGCGGAAGGCCAGCGACCGCAGCCGCCCGCTCAGGCCCGAGGGCGGCACGGTGGTTCCGTAGACCGGGGTCAGCCCCGGCCGTTCGATGGAGTGCAGCACCTTCACGCCGGAGTGCTGCTGCGGCAGGTGCGAGGCGGTGTCCATGGGGTGCTCCTTGGCGGTGGTGGTCAGTGGAGGGAGGCCGAGGGCGGCACGAGGACCGGCTTGATGCAGCCGTCCAGCTTGCTGGAGAACAGGTGGTAGGCATCGGCTACCTCCTCCAGCGGGATGCGGTGGGTGATCATCTCGCTGGGCTTGACCTCGCCGGACTGCACCAGTTCCACCAGCCGGGGCAGGTGCCGCTTGACGGCAGCCTGGTTCATCCGCAGCGTGAGTCCCTTGTTCAGCGCGGTACCGATCGGCACGGCGTTGAAGGTGGGGCCGTACACGCCCACGATGGAGACGGTACCGCCCTTGCGCACCGAGGTGATGGCCCAGTGCAGCGCGGTGGCAGCGCCGGCCTGCAGCTTCAGCCGCACCCCCAGCAGCCGCTGCATGGCGTTGCCCGAGGCTTCCGCGCCCACGGCATCGATGGCCACGTCCGGGCCCAGGCCGTCGGTCATCTTCTTCAGGTGCATGGCCATGTCCGAAACGCTCTTGAAGTCGACGGTCTCGCAGCGGGCGAAGCGCCGCGCGAAGTCCAGCCGGTACTCCAGGTGGTCGACCACGATCACCCGGCCTGCGCCGAACAGGCCGGCCGAGCGGGCGGCGAACAGGCCCACTGGCCCGGCGCCGAACACCACCACCGTGTCGCCGGGCTGGATGGCGCCCATCTCTGCGGCCTGCCAGCCCGTGGGGAAGGCATCGGTGAGCAGCACGGCATCGTCCACGTCCATGTGCCTGGGGATCGGCATGGGCCCCACGTCGGCCATGGGCACGCGCACGTACTCGGCCTGCCCGCCGTCGTAGCCGCCGGCGGTGTGCGAGTAGCCGAAGATCGCGCCCACGGCCGTGGCCTCGGGATTGGTGTTGTGGCAGTTGCCGAACAGCTCCTTGCGGCAGAAGAAGCAGCTGCCGCAGGCGATGTTGAACGGAACCAGCACGGCGTCGCCGCGCTGCAGGTTCTTCACCTCGGGGCCCACCTCCTCGACGATGCCGGTGAACTCATGGCCGAAGGTGCTGCCCACCCGGGTATCGGGCACCAGTCCGTGGTACAGGTGCAGGTCGGAGCCGCAGATGCACGCGCGGGTGACGCGCACGATGGCATCGTGCGGGTGCTCGATGCGCGGGTGCGGCTTGCGGTCGGCGCGGATGCGGTACGGGCCGCGGTAGTTCATCGCCAGCATGGGACCTCCGGAGGGCTTGGATGTGCCCGGGCGGCAATCGGCATGCCGCACCCGCCGCACCCGCCGCAGGCGGCCAGCTTCCCATGGACGCCCGGATCGCCGCACAATGCACCGCATGGACCCTCGCACCGTGTGCCTCATCGGCGCGCCCACCGACGTGGGTGCCAGCGTGCGCGGCGCCGGCATGGGGCCCGACGCGCTGCGCGTCGCGGGCCTGACGCAGGCACTGCGCGAGCACGGCCTGGCCGTGGTGGACCGCGGCAACCTGGCCGGCCCGCCCAACCCCGGCCTGCCGCCGCAAGGCGGCCTGCGCCACCTGGACGAGGTGGTCGCCTGGAACCGCGCCGTCCACGAGGCGGTGGAGGCCGCCCTGGGCCGCGGTGAGTTTCCCCTGCTGATGGGAGGCGACCACTGCCTGGCCATCGGCTCGATCAGTGCCCTCGCCCGCCACTGCCGGCGTCATGGCCAGTCCCTGCGCGTGCTGTGGCTCGACGCCCATGCGGACGTCAACACCGAGGCCATCAGCCCCAGCGGCAACCTGCACGGCATGCCGGTGTCCTGCCTGCTGGGGCACGGGCCGGCGGCGCTGGTGGGCTGGAGCGGCGAGACCGCGGCGCTGGGCCCGGGCGACATCGACTTCATCGGCATCCGCAGCGTCGACGCGCAGGAAAAGCAGGCGATCCGTGACCTGGGGCTGCAGGTGTTCGACATGCGCCACATCGACGAGCACGGCATGCGCAACACCATGGTCGAGGCGCTGCACGACATCGACGACAACACCCACCTGCACGTGAGCTTCGACCTGGACTGCCTGGATCCGGCCGATGCGCCAGGCGTGGGCACGGCGGTGCGGGGCGGGCCCACCTACCGCGAAATGCAGCTGTGCATGGAGATGATCGCCGACACGGGCCGCCTGCGCTCGCTGGACGTGGTGGAGATCAACCCCGCGCTGGACGTGCGCAATCGCACGGCGGAACTGGCGGTGGATTTCATCCGCAGCCTGTTCGGCGCGTCCACCCTGGCGCGCTGAGGCGCCCCGGGTCCGCGCGGGTGGCCGGCGTCATCCCGGCCGGGTCAGCGGTCAGGCCTCGTCCTCGTTGATGTCGCCCATGCCGACCCCGGTGTCGCCATCCAGGTCGGTGAGCTCCTCGTCGGACAGGTCGCTGTCCTGCAGGCCGTCGTCGCCGCCGCCGAGGCGCACCACCCGGTCGGGCAGGATGTCCCCGCCCTCCTTGGCGTCGGTGCCCGCCCCCGCGCCGCGCTCCCCGGTGCCGCTGGAGTCACTGTCGCCGTAGCTCTCGGGGGTGCCTTGCGCGTCGCTGCCGCTGTCGGAGTTGTCGCTGGGCCCCAGCAGGTCGCTGCTGCGCCCGCTGGGCTGGGCCGGCGCCTTGTCGGCGCCCATGATGCTGCTGTAGGCCATGGGCCTCTCCTGTGCGCGAAACCCGCGCAGGCCCAGTGTGCGACGGTCGGGCAGGCCGTCAAGTCGGACGGGGCCCTGTCCTCAGGCCGCCGCGGCGTAACTGCGCCCGCCGAAGATCGCCGTCCCCACCCGCACCATCGTGCTGCCCGCGGCCACGGCGGCTTCCAGGTCGCCGGACATGCCCATGGACAGCGTGTCCAGCGGCAGGCCGGCCTCGCGCAGCTCGTCGAACAGCGCCCGGGTGCGCAGGTGGATGGCCTTCTGCGCCGCGAAGTCCTCGGCCGGCTCGGGAATGGTCATGAGCCCGCGCAACGCCAGCCGCGGCAGCACGGCGATCTCCCGCGCCAGGTCCAGCGCCTCGCCGGGTGCCACGCCGGCCTTGGTCGGCCCGCCGTCGATGTTGACCTGGAGGCACACGTTCAGCGGCGGCAGCCCCTCGGGCCGCTGCTCGGACAGCCGCTGGGCAATCTTCAGGCGATCCACCGTGTGGGCCCACTGGAAATGAGTGGCCACCAGCCGCGTCTTGTTGCTCTGGATCGGGCCGATGCAGTGCCACTCCAGGCCCAGGTGCGCCAGCAGGGCGATCTTCTCCACCGCCTCCTGGATGTAGTTCTCGCCAAAGGCGCGCTGGCCGGCCCCGGCTGCCTCGCGCACGGCGTCGGCGCCGAAGGTCTTGGACACCGCCAGCAGCGTGACTTCGTCCGCAGGGCGTTGCGCGGCTGCACAGGCAGCGGCCAGGCGGGCCCGCACTGCTTGGAGCTTCTCGGATATCGTAGTCATAATGGTTCAGCGAACTGAACGAAACGGGACATTTCGTGGATATTACCCAGCTGCTTGCTTTCAGCGTGAAGAACAAGGCCTCCGACCTGCACCTGTCGGCCGGCCTGCCGCCCATGATCCGCGTGCATGGGGACGTGCGCCGCATCAACGTCGAGCCCCTGGACCACAAGCAGGTCCACGCCATGGTGTACGACATCATGAACGACACCCAGCGCAAGCACTACGAGGAGTTCCTGGAGTGCGACTTCTCCTTCGAGATCGAGGGCCTGGCGCGCTTTCGCGTGAACGCGTTCAACCAGAACCGCGGCGCGGCGGCGGTGTTCCGCACCATTCCCTCCAAGATCCTCACGCTGGAGCAGCTCAACGCCCCGCGCATCTTCTCCGAGCTGGCGCTCAAGCCGCGCGGGCTGGTGCTGGTGACCGGCCCTACGGGCTCGGGCAAGTCCACCACCCTGGCGGCCATGGTCAACTACCTCAACGAGTCCGAGTACGGCCACATCCTCACCGTGGAGGACCCGATCGAGTTCGTGCACGAGTCCAAGAAGTGCCTGGTCAACCAGCGTGAGGTGGGCGGCATGACCCTGTCCTTCGCCGCGGCGCTGCGCTCGGCGCTGCGCGAGGACCCGGACGCCATCCTGGTGGGCGAGATGCGGGACCTGGAGACCATCCGCCTGGCCATGACCGCCGCCGAGACCGGCCACCTGGTGTTCGGCACCCTGCACACTTCCAGCGCCGCCAAGACCATCGACCGTGTCATCGACGTCTTCCCCGCCGAGGAGAAGGAGATGGTGCGCTCCATGCTGTCCGAGTCGCTGGTGGCCGTCATCTCCCAGACCCTGTGCAAGCTCAAGGACGGCTCGGGCCGCGTGGCGGCGCACGAGATCATGATCGGCACCTCCGCCATCCGCAACCTGATCCGCGAGAACAAGGTGGCCCAGATGTATTCCGCCATCCAGACGGGCGGCGGCTTCGGCATGCAGACGCTGGACCAGTGCCTGGCGGACCTGGTCCGCCGCAACATCATCAGTTCGGCCGAGGCCCGCGGCAAGGCCAAGATGCCCGAGAACTTCCCCGCCTGAGACGACGGAGACCTCCCTCATGAAAAGCGTGTTCGGCCTCTTCAAGCGGGTGGCCTCCTCGTCCTCGGGTACGGGCGAGCCTTCGGGCGGCGGCGACTCGTTGATGTTCTCCACGGCGTTTGCCGACCAGGGGCTCGACGAGGGGATGCTCATTCCCTGGGATGCCCGGGCCGTGGAAGTCGGAGCCCGGCGCCTGCCCGTGAACCAGGGGTCCCGGCAGCTGCACGCCCTGTGGAGCAAGGACAAGTTCATGAGCCGCCTGTCGCCCGAGGCGCTGGGCCGGCTCGAGCGCTTCTTCGACTATGCCTCGGTGCCCGCCGACCGCGACATCATCCGGCAGGACGAGTACAGCAATTTCATGGTCGTCCTGCTCGCGGGCAGCGTGGCGGTGGACCGCGTGCAGCCCTGGGGCGAGCATGTGCGGCTGGCCGAGGCCCGGCCCGGGGACATCCTGGGCGAGATGTCGCTGCTGGACAGCGGCATGCGCTTTTCCCACTGCGTGAGCCTGACCGAGTGCGAGATCGCCGTGCTCGACCCGCAGTCGCTGGACGAGATGATGGCCAACGACCCGGCCCTGGCCGCCAGCCTGATCGGCCTGCTGGCGCGCAAGCTCTCGCTGCGACTGCGTGCCATCAGCGCCCGACTGAGCGACATGAGTCCCACCGGCACGCGCTGACCGGCCTGCACCGACACGACCCGCCATGGAACGCGACCAGGCCAGCAAATTCATCAACGACCTGCTCAAGCTGATGATCAGCCGGGGCGGCAGCGACCTGTTCATCACCAGCGAGTTCCCGCCGGCGATCAAGGTCGACGGCAAGGTGACCAAGGTCTCGCCGCAGCCCTTGTCCGGGGCCCATACCCTGGCCCTGGCCCGCGCGATCATGAACGACCGGCAGGCCGCCGAGTTCGAGCGCACCAAGGAGTGCAACTTCGCCATCGCACCGGCCGGCGTGGGGCGCTTTCGCGTCAACGCCTTCGTCCAGCAGGGCAAGGTCGGCATGGTGCTGCGCGTGATCCCGCAGACGCTGCCCACGCTCGACGGCCTGGGCATGCCCGTGGTGCTCAAGGACGTGGTCATGGCCAAGCGCGGGCTGTGCATCCTGGTGGGCGCCACCGGCTCGGGCAAGAGCACCTCGCTGGCGGCCATGGTCGACTGGCGCAACGAGAACTCCTTCGGCCACATCATCACCATCGAGGACCCGGTGGAATTCGTCCACCCGCACAAGAACTGCGTGGTCACGCAGCGCGAGGTGGGACTGGACACCGACAGCTGGGAGGCGGCGCTGAAGAACACCCTGCGCCAGGCCCCCGACGTCATCCTCATGGGCGAGATCCGCGACCGCGAGACCATGGAGCACGCCATCGCCTTCGCCGAGACCGGCCACCTGTGCATGGCCACCCTGCACGCCAACAGCGCCAACCAGGCCCTGGACAGGGTGATCAACTTCTTTCCCGAGGAGCGGCGCGCGCAGTTGCTGATGGACCTGTCCCTGAACCTCAAGGCCATGATCTGCCAGCGGCTGATCCCGCGCCAGGACGGCAAGGGCCGGCAGGCGGCGGTGGAGATCATGCTGGGCTCCCCCCTGGTGGCGGACCTGATCTTCAAGGGCGAGGTCACCGAGATCAAGGAGGTCATGAAAAAGAGCCGCAACCTGGGCATGCAGACCTTCGACCAGGCCCTGTTCGACCTGTTCGAGGCCAACGTCATCTCCTACGAGGACGCGCTGCGCAACGCCGATTCCGTCAACGACCTGCGCCTGCAGATCAAGCTCAATAGCCAGCGGGCCAAATCTCAGGATTTGTCCTCAGGGACGGAACACCTCGCCATCGTATAAGGTTGGGGGATGAGCTCCACCAACCCCAAAACCTACGAATCCACCCCTTCGCGCACTGTTGCCTTCCTGGGCCTGGGCGTGATGGGCTTTCCCATGGCCGGCCACCTGTCGCTGGCGGGCCATGCGGTCACCGTCTACAACCGCTCGGCGGCCAAGGCCCAGGCCTGGACGGCCGAGTTCAAGGGCCGCGCCGCGCCCACGCCGCGCGAAGCGGCGGCCGGCTGCGACATCGTCTTTTGCTGCGTGGGCAACGACGACGACCTGCGCTCGGTCGTCCTGGGCCCCGACGGCGCCTTTGCCGGCATGAAGCCCGGCGCGGTGTTCGTGGACCACACCACGGCCTCGGCCGATGTGGCGCGCGAGCTGTCCGCCAAGGCGCGCGAGCTGGGCCTGCAGTTCATCGACGCCCCGGTGTCCGGCGGCCAGGCGGGCGCGCAGAACGGCCTGCTGACGGTGATGTGCGGCGGCGACCAGCCCGCCTTCGACGCGGCCCGGCCGGTCGCCATGGCCTTCTCCCGCGCCTTCACGCACCTGGGCGGCAGCGGCGCCGGCCAGCTGGCCAAGATGGTCAACCAGATCTGCATCGCCGGCCTCGTGCAAGGCCTGTCCGAGGCCATCGCCTTTGGCCAGAAGGCCGGCCTGGACATGGCCCAGGTGCTGGAAGTGATCGGCAAGGGCGCGGCCCAGAGCTGGCAGATGGACAACCGCGGCAAGACCATGATCGCGGACCAGTTCGAGTTCGGCTTCGCCGTCGACTGGATGCGCAAGGACCTGGGCCTGGTCCTGGACGAGGCCAAGCGCAATGGCGCCCGCCTGCCGGTGACGGCCCTGGTGGACCAGTTCTATGCCGACGTGCAGGCCGCGGGCGGCAACCGCTGGGATACCTCCAGCCTGATCACCCGCCTGCGCTGACCCGCGCGGCGATCGCCCATGAAAAAAGCGCCGCATGCGGCGCTTTTTTCGTTTCCGCCCGGGGGCGGACCGCTCACTTCGCCGGCTGGGTGCTGATGCGGGCGAGTTCCTCGTCGGTGATGATCTCGAACACCCGCACCACGCGGGTGACGCCGCCGACGCCACGGGCGATCTGGGTGGCGCGCTCGGCCTCGCGCGCCGTCACGCGGCCCATCAGGTACAGCACGCCGCGCTCGGTCACCACCTTGAAGGCGCTGGACTGCAGGTCGCGTGCGTCGAGCAGGGCGGCCTTCATCTTGCCGGTGACCAGCACGTCGTTGGAGCGCTGGCTCAGCGAGGACGGCGGCATGATGCCCAGCTCGTTGACCACCGCGCGCACGTTCTCCACGCGGGCCACGATCTGGTCCACCGTCTGGCGGGTGGCCTCGTCGGGCACTTCGCCGGTCAGCAGGACCTGGCGGTTGTAGCTGGTCACGTTCACGTGCGTGCGGTTGCCCAGGCTGTCGCGGATGCGGCTGGCGGCGCGCAGCTCGATGGTCTCGTCCTCCAGCTGCGTGCCGGAGGTGCGGCGGTCCACGGCCACCAGGGCGCCGACGGCGGCGCCGCCCACGACCAGGGGCGCGCAGGCGGACAGGCCACCGGCCAGGGCGGCGGCGGCGAGGGTGGACAGGGCGATGCGTTGCAGGGTCTTCGTCATGCGGTGGGCTCCTGGTCGCCGAGCAGCTGGGCGTCGACGCCGTCACAAAGGCAATGGATGGTCAGCAGGTGCACTTCCTGGATGCGGGCGGTGCGTTCGTGCGGCACGCAGATATGCACGTCGGTCTCGCGCAGCGCGGTGGCCATGCGGCCGCCGCCCCGGCCGGTCAGGGCCACCACCGTCATCTCGCGCTCGTGCGCGGCCTCGACGGCGGCCAGCACGTTGGCCGAGTTGCCGCTGGTGGTGATGGCCAGCAGCACGTCGCCGGCCTGGCCCAGGGCCCGCACCTGCTTGGCGAAGATCTGGTTGAAGTCGTAGTCGTTGCCGACGGCCGTGAGGATGGAGCTGTCGGTGGTCAGCGCGATCGCGCCGAGCTCCGGGCGCTCGCGCTCGAAGCGGCCGACGAACTCGGCGGCGAAGTGCTGCGCGTCGGCGGCCGAGCCGCCGTTGCCGCAGGCCAGCACCTTGCCGCCACTGGTCACGCAAGCCAGGACGGCCTGGATGGCGGCGGCGATCGGCTTGGTCAGCGATTGCGCGGCCTGGTACTTCAGGTCGGCGCTGTCGATGAAATGCTGTTGGATGCGTTGTTCAACCATGGCTGGGAATGATACCCGTCTGCCGTGTTACGAAACGTCAAAGGCCGCCCGCAGCCATTGGAGGGTGGGGCCGTCGATGGCCACCACGTCGAAGCGGCAGGGCGGGGGCTTGGCCTGCCGCATCAGGAAGTGGCGGGCCGCGAAGACGATGCGCCGGCGCTTGGCGGCCCCCACGCTGGCCGCGGCGCCGCCGAAGCGCGTGCTGGCGCGGGCGCGCACCTCGACGAACACCAGCGTGCCGTCGGCTTCGCGCAGGATCAGGTCCACTTCGCCGCCGCCGCGCCCGGGCGTCCGATAATTGCGTGCCACCAGCCGCAGGCCGGCGGCACGCAAGTGGGCCAGGGCGCGAGCCTCGGCGGCGTCGCCGGCCTGCTTGGTGGTCTTGCCCCGGCCGGCACCGTCCCCGTCGCCGCCTCCGGCATCGGGGCCGTCCCCGTTTCTCCCTGGAACCCTGTTCATGAGCGCTTCCTTTGCATCCGCCCTGAAGGCCGCCCGCGAGGCAGCCGGCGCGCAGCATTATCCGCAGGGGGCGCTGTATGTGGTGGCCACCCCCATCGGCAACCTCGCGGACGTCAGCCTTCGTGCCCTGCACCTGCTGGAGCTGGCCGATGCCATTGCCTGCGAGGACACCCGCCACACCCAGGCCCTGCTGCGGGCGCTGGGCCTGGAGCGGCCCGCCGGCGGCCTCATTCCCCTGCACCAGCACAACGAGGCCGAGGCCGCGCAGCAGGTGATCCGACGGCTGGCCGCCGGCGAGCGCGTGGCCTATGCCAGCGATGCCGGCACGCCCGCCGTGAGCGACCCGGGCGCCCGGCTGGTAGCCGCCGTGCGTGAGGCGGGCCACCGCGTCGTGCCCCTGCCCGGCGCCAGCAGCGTCACCGCGGTCCTGAGCGTGGCGGGGGCCTGGAGCGCGGACGCCGCCTTCGTCTTTGGCGGCTTCCTGCCGGCCAAGGCCGGCGAGCGCGCCGCTGCCGTGCAGGCGCTGGCGCAGGAGCCGCGCGCCGTGGTGCTGCTGGAGGCGCCGCACCGCATCGCCGACCTGGCCGCCGCCCTGGCGCCGCTGGGCCAGCGGCCCCTCACCATCGGGCGCGAGCTGACCAAGCAGTTCGAGCAGGTGGAGACGGTGGCGTGCGAGTCCTTCGCGGGCTGGCTGGCGGCCGATGCGCAACGCTCGCGCGGCGAGTTCGCGCTGGTGCTGCACCCCTGGGCCCAGGCCCGGCCGGCCGACTCGGGCGAGGCGCTGCTGCGGTTGCTGCTCAAGGAGTTGCCGGTCAAGACCGCCGTGCGCATCGCGGCCGAGGCCACGGGCGGCTCGCGCAACGCGCTGTATGAGGCGGCGCTGCGGCTGCGGGGTGACGCGAACGAGGACGCCGGCGGCGACTGAGGCCCCCGGGCGATCCCCTCAGACCGACAGCGGGTCCACATCCACCGCCCAGCGCAGCAGGCCGGGTTCGCGCAGGCCGTGCAGCACGTCCTGCCAGGCGGCGAGGAAGCGTTGCAGGGCTGGCCGGGAGCCGCTTTCCACCAGCAGCTGGGCCCGCTCCACGTTGGCCACCCGCTGCACCGCCATCGGCACGGCGGAATAGAGCATCACCTGCCCGGTCGGGTCCAGCCCCTCGGCGGCCTCGCGCGCGGCATTCAGGAAGGCCTGCGCCGCCTCCTGCGTGCGCGCCTCGGCCCGCACCAGCGCCTGGAAGGCAAAGGGCGGCATGCCGGCCTGTTCGCGTTCCTTGAGCTGGGCGGCGGCGAAGGCCGGGTAGTCATGCTGTCTCAGGCTGGCGAACAGCGCGTGCGTGGGGTGCCAGGTTTGCACCCACATCTCGCTGGCGCCGGCCTGCGCGGCATCACGGCCCGCCCGCCCCGCCGCTTGCGCCAGCAGCGCGAACAGCCGCTCCGGGGCGCGGAAATCGCTGGAGAACAGGGCCGTGTCCGGGTTCACCGCCGCCACCAGGGTGATGCGGCGGAAGTCATGGCCCTTGGTGATCATCTGCGTGCCCACCAGCACGTCCACCTCGCCCGCATGCACCTGCGCCAGCTGTGCCTCCAGCGCGCCCTTGCCGCGGGTGGTGTCGGCGTCCATCCGGGCCACGCGCACGGGTCGCTCGCCGCCGGCCAGCAGCTGCGCGATGTGTTCCTCCAGCTGCTCGGTGCCCTTGCCCAGGGGCGCGATGTCCACGTTGCCGCAGGCGGGGCAGGCGCGCGGCACGCGCTCGGTGTAGCCGCAGTGGTGGCAGCGCAGCGTGCGGTCGGCCTTGTGGAACACGCGAAAGGCGCTGCAGTGCGGACAGTCGCTTTTCCAGTCGCAGGCCGTGCAGGCCAGCACCGGCGCATACCCGCGCCGGTTCAGGAAGATCAGGGACTGCTCGCCCCGGGCGATGCGCGCATGGATCGCGTCCACCAGCGGCGGCGCCAGCAGGGCCTTCTTGGGCTGGTGGTTCATGTCCACCAGCCGCACCCGCGGCAGGGCCCCGGCGCCCACGCGGGCGGGCATCTCCAGGCGGCGGTAGCGCCCGCCCTCGCTGGCGTGCCAGCTTTCCAGCGAGGGCGTGGCCGATCCCAGCAGTACCTGCGCGCCTTCGTAGCGCGCGCGCAGCACCGCCAGGTCGCGGGCCGAGTAGCGCGCGCCTTCCTGTTGCTTGTAGCTGGGGTCGTGCTCCTCGTCGACGACGATCAGCTTCAGGTGCGGCAGGGAGGCGAACACCGCCATTCGCGTGCCCAGCACGATGCGCGCCGTCCCCGCATGCGCCGCCAGCCAGGCCTTCAGGCGCTGCGCCGGCGTCAGGCCGCTGTGCATGGGCACCACCTGGCTGTCGCCGAACCGTTCCACGAAGCGTGCCATCAGCTGCGGCGTGAGGTTGATCTCCGGCACCATCACCAGCGCCTGGGCCTGCGGGTCCGCGTCCAGCATCCGCTGCGCCGCTTGCAGGTAGACCTCCGTCTTGCCGCTGCCGGTGGCGCCGAACAGAAGGAAGGGCCCGGCTTCGGATTGCATGCGGGCCAGCACGGCCTGCTGCTGCTCGGTCAGTGCCGGGGGCGCCCCGGTCGGTCCGTCGCCGTCCGTGTCCTTCGCCTTGCGCTTGAGCCGCCGGGCCAGTTGCGTGGTGTCCAGGTCCCGCAGCTGCGGCGGCAGGGCGGCCAGCGCCACCTCGCCCACGCCCCGCTGGTAGTACGCGGCCGCGAAGTCCACCAGCTGCCGCCATGCAGGGGCCAGGGGCGCCAGGCCCTCCAGCACCCCGGCGATGGGCTTTTCCACCACGCCGTCCGGCGGCGGCTCATCCGCCGGGCCATGGCCCCAGACCACGCCCAGCACTTCCCGCCGGCCCAGCGGCACACGCACCAGGGTTCCCGGCGCGAGCAGGTGCTCACTGCGATAGCTCAGGGGCCCCCGCAACCCGCTGTGGGCGGGCGTGGCGACGACGATGGACAGGCGGTGATCCATGCAAGGTGGCGAGTTAGCGACTGATCCTCAGTTTTTTGACAGATGTCGCGCTTAAGTCCTTGAATCCAAAGCCTTTTGAAAGACATCCACCGAATCTGTGGATAACTTTGTTGATAGGCCGGGTGAAGTCGGCCGCCAGGGCTGAAAAATCAAGGGCTTGGCTGCGATGCCTAACGGAACGGCAGAAACTCAAATCATTGAAAATCAACCACTTACGCGCGCCATGCAACTTTCGTAGGGGCTGCGGGGCCTTGGCAATCCTCCACGCCCCGGGGCACGGGTTTTGTGCATAAGTCAAGCCCGGCGTGCCCTGTTTTGGCGTGCTGATGAGCTAGGAAAGACCCTGATGACAAACGTTTCGCTCATCCGTTTGCTTGGGCCCGCAGCCGCCGGGAATGCGAATGCACCGCCTCGACCAGCGCCTGCACATGCTCGGGCGGCGTGTGCTGGCTGATGCCGTGGCCGAGGTTGAAGATGTGCGTGGGGCCGGTGCCCGGACCCTGGTGCGGCGTGCCGAAGGCATCGAGCACGCGCATGGCTTCGGCGCGCACGGTGTCCGGCGGTGCGAACAGCACGTTGGGATCCAGGTTGCCCTGCAGGGCCTTGCTGCCGCCCACTTGCGCGCGGGCACGGCCGAGGTTCACGGTCCAGTCCACGCCCAGCACGTCGCAGTCCAGGCCGGCCATCTGGTCCAGCCACAGGCCGCCGCCCTTGGTGAAGACGATGCGGGGAATGACGGCTCCCTCATGCTCCCGCTTGAGCTTGGCCAGCACCCGTTTGGTGTAGGCCAGGCTGAATTCCTGGAAGGGGCCGTCGGCCAGCACGCCGCCCCAGCTGTCGAACACCATCACCGCTTGCGCGCCGGCCTCGATCTGCGCGTTCAGGTAGGTCGCCACGGCATCGGCGTTCACGGCCAGGATGCGGTGCATCAGGTCGGGCCGGGCGTACATCATCGTCTTGACCAGCCGGTAGTCGTCCGAGCCGGCGCCCTCGACCATGTAGCAGGCCAGGGTCCAGGGGCTGCCGGAGAAGCCGATCAGCGGCACGCGGCCCAGCAGGGCCTTGCGGATGGAGCGCACGGCGTCGAACACGTAGCGCAGCTTGTCCATGTCGGGCACTTGCAGCGCGGCCACGGCGGCCTCGTCGCGCACGGGTGAGGCGAAGCGCGGGCCCTCGCCGTTGGCGAAGCTCAGGCCCAGGCCCATGGCGTCGGGTACCGTGAGGATGTCCGAGAACAGGATGGCCGCGTCCAGCGCGTAGCGGTCCAGCGGCTGCAGCGTGACTTCGGTCGCGTAGTCCGGGTTCGTCGCCAGGCCCATGAAGCTGCCGGCCTTGGCGCGCGTGGCGCGGTACTCGGGCAGGTAGCGGCCGGCCTGGCGCATCAGCCACAGCGGGGTGTAGTCGGTCGCCTGGCGCAGGCAGGCGCGCAGGAAGGTGTCGTTACGCAGAGGGGCGAAGCTCATGCCCCCATTGTCGCAGGGCGCGCGTGTGCCGGGCGGCGGGCGCGGGCACGTCGATTGCCCCGCCCTGTCCAGCCACACGGGCGCAGCGAATTTCCTTAAGCTGGCTCGTTCCGGCGTGGTACCCACCGCAAGGAGACGCTCTTGGAATTCGCCTACCCGCGACCGCAGCTGCAACGCGCCGACTGGATGCCGCTCAACGGCCCCTGGCGTTTCCGTTTCGACGACCTGTGCGAGCTGCAGGACCCGACGGAGATCGACCGCTGGCCCCTGGAGATCCAGGTGCCCTTCCCGCCGGAGTCGCGGGCCAGCGGCATTGGCGACCGGGGATTCCATGCCGCCTGCTGGTACCAGCGCGAGATCGACCTGGCCCCGGCGGACGACCGGGTCATCCTGCGCTTCGGCGCGGTGGACTACGCGGCGCGCGTCTGGGTCAATGGCCACCTGGCCGTCACCCACGAAGGCGGCCACACGCCGTTCGCGGCCGACATCACCCACCTGCTGCGGCCCGGGGGGCCGCAGGTCGTCACCGTGCGCGCGGAGGACGACCCGCACGAGCTGACCAAGCCGCGCGGCAAGCAGGACTGGCAGCTCGAGCCGCACGCCCTGTGGTACCCGCGCACCACGGGCATCTGGCAGACGGTCTGGATCGAGCGCGTGCCTCGCACCTACGTCGACAAGATCCGCTGGACGCCGCGCGTGGACGGCTTCGCCATCGGCTTCGAGGCGCGCGTGGTCGGCGACCCGCTGGACGACCTGTCCATCGAGCTGGCCCTCAGCCTCGAGAGCCGCCAGCTCGCTCGCGACCGCTACCAGGTGGTGGATGGCGAGGTCGACCGCTTCATCGTCCTGTCCGACCCCGGCATCGACGACTTCCGCAACGAGCTGCTGTGGAGCCCCGAGCGGCCCACCCTGCTCGACGCGCGCGTGCGCCTGATGCGCGGCGAGGAAGTCGTCGACGAATTCACCTCCTACACCGCGCTGCGCTCGGTCAGTACCTTGCGGGACCGCTTCATGCTCAATGGCCGGCCCTATGTGCTGCGCATGGTGCTGGACCAGGGCTACTGGCCCGACACGCTGCTGGCCGCGCCCGATGACGAGGCCCTTCGCCGCGACGTGGAGCTGGCCAAGGCCATGGGCTTCAACGGCGTGCGCAAGCACCAGAAGATCGAGAACCCGCGCTACCTGTACTGGGCCGACAGGCTCGGGCTGATGGTGTGGGAGGAAATGCCCTCGGCCTACCGCTTCACCCGCACCGCCATCAAGCGCACCATCCGCGAGTGGTCGGAGGCGATAGACCGCGACTACTCGCACCCCTGCGTGGTCGTCTGGGTGCCGTTCAACGAGTCCTGGGGCGTGCCCGAGCTCACCTCCATCCAGAGCCACCGGCACGCGGTGGAGGCGCTCTACCACCTCACCCGCACGCTGGACATGACGCGCCCCGTCATCGGTAACGACGGCTGGGAGTCCAGCGCCACGGACATCATCGGCATCCACGACTACGACGCCAACACCGAGCACATACGTCAGCGCTATGGATCGGAGATCGAGCCCGAGCAGCTGTTCGACCGCCGCCGCCCCGGCGGGCGCATCCTCACGCTGGACGGCTACCCGCACCGCGGCCAGCCCATCATGCTCACCGAGTTCGGCGGCATCGCCTTCCAGAAGACGCCCGAGCCTGGCGTGAAAATGACCTGGGGCTACACCCGCGCCACCAGCGAGGAGGAGTTCGCGCAGCTCTATGAGCAATTGCTGCACACCGTCATCCACACCGCCTTGTTCAGCGGCTTTTGCTACACCCAGTTCGCCGACACCTTCCAGGAGGCCAACGGCCTGCTCAATGCGGACCGCTCGCCCAAGATCCCGCTGGAGCGCATCCGGGCCGTCACCAGCCTGTCGCGCACCTACATCCCCGGGGGCGTGTGATGCACCACGTGGACCTCACCAAGCCCGATGGCCGCCGCCTGTCGCTGTATGGCCGGCGCCCCATTCCCGGGGGGCTGCAGGCTCCCAGCCCCTTCGCGGACCCCCTGGGGGCGTCGCCGCACCTGCGCTGGCACCCGCTGCGCGGGGAATGGGTCACCTATGCCGCCTACCGCCAGGGCCGCACCTTCCTGCCGCCGCCGCAGTACAACCCACTGGCGGTCACGACGGACCCGGCCCACCCGACCGAACTGCCGGCAGGCGACTGGGACGTGGCCGTCTTCGACAACCGTTTCCCTTCGCTGGCCGAGCCCGTGCCCGGCGCGCCGCCCCCGCCGCAGCTGCCGGTGCCCACCGAGCCGGCCCGCGGCGCCTGCGAGGTCGTGGTCTTCACGCAGGATCCGCACTCGTCCCTGGGGGCGCTGCCGCTGGACCACATCGCGCTGCTGCTGCAGGTCTGGGGCGACCGGACCCTCCGGCTCGGCGGGCGGGAGCACATCGCCTATGTGCTGCCCTTCGAGAACCGGGGCGCGGAAGTGGGCGTGACGCTGCACCACCCGCACGGTCAGATCTATGCCTATCCGGTCGTTCCGCCCGTCCCGGCGCGCATGCAGCAGGTGGCGCTGGAGCACTGCGCCCGCACCGGGCAGGGCCCGCTGGCCACCCTCATCGCCGCCGAGCGCCGCGAGGGCGTGCGCATGCTGTACGAGGGGCCGCACGCCGTGGCCTTCGTGCCCGTCTGCGCGCGCTACCCCTACGAGGTCTGGGTCGCGCCGGTGCGCAACGCCTCCGGCTTCGCCGACCTCGGCCCCGACGAGTGCGACGACCTCGCGCGTGCCCTCAAGACGGTGCTGTGCAAGTACGACGGCCTCTGGCAGCGGCCCCTGCCCTACCTCATGGCCTGGTACCAGGCGCCCACCGACGGCGAGTCCCATCCCGAGTGGCACCTGCACGCGCAGCTGTACCCGCCCTACCGCACGCGTGACCGGCTCAAGTACCTGGCCGGCACCGAAATCGCCGCCGGCCTGTTCGCGATGGACGCGCTGCCCGAGGACAAGGCCTTGGAGCTGCAGCAGGTGGAGGTGGCGTGGTGACCGTGCATGCCCCGGCCCCCTCGGCCTTCGAGGCCATCTTCGGCGTGCCGCCGGACGCCGAAGGCGCGGCCCCGGGCCGCGTCAACCTGCTGGGTGAGCACACCGACTACAACGACGGCTTCGTCCTGCCCATCGCCATCCCGCAGCAGACGCGGGTGGCCCTGCGTCCCAACGGGCGCAACCGCTTCCGGTTGCATGCGCAGGCGCTGGGGCAGGCGGTGGAATTCACCCTGGAGGCAGCGCCCGTCGAACACTTCGCCACCTACGTCTACGGCTGCCTTGCCGTGGCCCGTGCAGCGGGGGCTGCCATCGTGCCGCTGGACATCCATGTCGCGTCGGACGTCCCCATGGGCGTGGGCCTGTCCTCCAGTGCGGCGCTGGAGGTCGCCACCCTGCGCGGCCTGCGCCAGCTGCTGGCCCTGCCGTTCGACGATGTGCAGGTCGCCCAGATGGCGCAGCGCGCCGAGATCGACCACGCGGGCGTGCGCTGCGGCATCCTGGACCAGATGGCCGCCAGCCTGGCCGACACCACCCGGGCCCTGCTGCTGGACACGCGCAGCCTGGAGCGCCGCTTCGTGCCCCTGCCGCCGGAGGCTGCCATCCTCGTCATCGACTCGGGCGTGCCGCGCTCGCTGGCCGCCAGCGCCTACAACCTGCGCCGTGCCGAGTGCGAGCAGGCGGCCCTGCTGCTGGGGGTGGCCTCCCTGCGCGACGTGCCCGATGCCGTCGCCGTCGAAACCCTGCCCGAGCCCATGCGCCGGCGCGCGCGCCATGTCCTCACCGAGAACGCGCGTGTCCTGCAGGCGGTCGACTGCGCCAGCGCACCCGACTTCGGCGCGCTGATGAACGCCTCCCATGCGAGCCTGCGTGACGACTATGAAGTCTCCATCCCCGAGCTGGACCGGCTGGTGTCGCTGCTGCAGGAACACCCGGATGTCTACGGTGCGCGCCTGACGGGCGCAGGCTTCGGCGGTGCCTGCGTGGCCCTGTGCCGCGACAGCGCGGTGGCCGACGTGGCCGCTGGCGTGGTCCAGGCCTACGGACGCACCGGCGGGCGCGGCCGGGTGCTCGTGCCGCCGCTGGCAGCGGCCACGGCAGGCACGTCGTCCACCGCGCTTTCGTCCGCATAGGGCGGGGGCAACTGGCGCGCCGGCTGCCGTGGCTGCGGCTCCCGGGCTTGCAGGTAGCGCGCCAGTCCGGCTTCCAGCGACGGCATCAGCTGCCCGCGTTCGCTCGCCAGGGCGGAGAACCTTGGCCGCGGGGCCAGCTGTCCCAGCAGCTCGGTGGGCTCACCCTGCACCATCGCGGCATCCAGGTCCGCCAGGCGGGCCGCCATGCGGGCGAACTCGTCCCAGCTCACCGCGCCCCGGTTGGCCAGGTGCCACAAACCGCATTCCCCATCGACCAGCAGGTCCAGCGAGGCGTTCACCAGGTCGGGCACGTAGGTGGGCGAGACCCACTGGTCGTTCGGCGCCACCACGGGTTCGCCGCGCCGCAGCGCGTCGAGCGCGAGCGTCACGAAGTTGTGCCGGTCCCAGGGCCCGAAGAAGGCCGCCGTGCGCACCACCAGCGCATCGGGCGCCAGCGCCAGCGTCTGCCGCTCGGCCTCGTGCTTGCTGCGGCCATAGGCATTGAGCGGGCGCGCCGGGTCGCTCTCCACGTAGGGCCGGGCGCTCTGGCCGTCGAACACCAGGTCGCTGGAGAACCCCAGCAGCCGCACCCCATGCCGGGCGCAGGCGGCCGCCAGCACGGCGGGTCCGGCCACGTTCTCGCGCCAGTGGCGCGGCTCGTGCTCGGCCTCGTCCACGCGCACGAAGCCGGCCGCATTCACCAGGGCCCAGGGGCGCCAGCGCGCGAGCGCGGCCTCCACGGAGGCTTCGTCGGCAATGTCCATCTCGGCCCGGGACAGCAGGTGGTAGGGCAGCCCCCGGGTCTCGCACAGGCGCGCATAGGCCCGGCCCAGGGTGCCGGTGGCGCCCGTGATCAGCAGTGGCCGGCCGCAGACCGACAAGGCCTCGATCTCGCCGTGGCACGGGTAGGCCAGGCGCAGTTCGCGCTGCCACCAGCCGGGACCGGCCAGCACCGGGCTTTCCGGCGCCTCGCCCCGCGCCAGTTGCGCCGCCAGCCGGGCCAGCGCCGTCGGGCGCGGCGGGTCGCTGCTCACGTCCCACAGGCCCGGCTCGTAGTGGCCGTCGGCCCGTGTGACCAGGCTGTTCCAGTCGAAGGTGCCGAAGGCCGCCCAGGCCGTCACCGCCATGATGTCCAGGCCCTGCGCCCGCAGGGCCTGCGCCGCAGTCCATGCCTGGTGCAGCCACCGCAGCTGCTCCTCGCGCGTGCAGCCCAGGTGCGTTTCGGTCACCGCCACTGGCAGGCCATAACGCTCGGCCGCTTCGCGCAGCCGTGCCTCGAAGCCGCCGATGTGGGCGCCATGGACCCGCGCGGTCTCCACGTCCACGTAGCGGCACATGCCGTTGCCGCCATGCAGTGGGGCGGGGTACAAGTCCAGCCGGTCGTCGAGGAAGCGCTCGCTGGTCACGTAGCTGTTGATCCCCACGATGCCCGGGGAGCAGGGGCACTCGGCCAGCGCCATCAGCTCGGCTTCGGAGGCCCCTTGGCGGCGCAACCAGGCCCACAAGGGGTGCGTGCGCGTCAACCGCCCTGTGAGCAGGTCGAACGACAGCCACCGGCGCAGGTTCTCGAAGCGGGCCTGGTCGGCCAGGTCGGGTGAGCGCGTGGTGGTGAAGCCCAGGTCCTCGGTCTGCACCAGCCGTGCGCCCGGAATCTCGCGGCGGATGGCCGCCATCGCCTGCACGGTGGCCTGCACCTGGTGCAGCAGCGCCCGCACGAAGGCCCGGTCACTGCGCGCATGCGGGAACCACACGCCATACAGCGCGGCAAAGCGCGCCGTCGTCAGTGGCTCGTTGACGGGCGTCCAGTCCTCGATGAAGGGATGGCGCGCAGCCACGGCGCCCGCATACGCGGCCAGCTGCGCCGGGAAGGCCGGGTCCAGCAGCTGCGTGTGGCGTGGTCCGCTGCCGTGGTGCACCAGGCCGGCGATCGGCTGGATGCCGGCTTCGCGCAGGCGGGCCAGCCGGCTGTCGGCCCAGGCCCAGTCCGGTGGTTGGCCCTGCTGCGGGGCCAGGCGCTCCCACAGCAGCGGCATGCGCACGCGGCGCACGCCCAGCGAGGCCAGCCGGTCGATGTCGTCGAGTCGTTCGGCGAAGCCGCTGCAAGCCAGCTGGTCGAAGTAGCGGTCCCCGACCCGGTTGACCGTGCACTCCGGGCCCGCCCATAGCTCCAGGGCCGCGTCCTTCATGCGGTCCGGGCGGCGGCATCCAGTGCGGCGCTGGCCGCCGCGGCCGCGGCCTGCTGCGAGTGCCGCAGGGACAGCCGCTTGAAGGCGGCCAGGGCCTGCCCCACCACCTGGTCCATGTTGTAGTAGCGGTAGGTCGCCAGCCGGCCCACGAAGGTCACGTTCTCCAGCGCCTCCGCCTCGGCCTCGTACAGCCGGTACAGCGCGGCGTTCTCGGGGCGCGGAACGGGGTAGTACGGGTCGCCCTCGGCGCGCGGGTACTCGTACACCAGCGAGGTGCAGGCATGCCGCTGGCCGGTCAGGTGCTTGAACTCCGTGATGCGCGTGTAGCCATACTCGTTGGGGTAGTTCACGGTCCCCACGGCCTGGTGACGCTCCTGGGGCAGAGTCACGTGGCGGAACTCCAGGCTGCGGTAGGGCAGTTTGCCGTGCTTGTGGTGGAAGAACGCGTCGATCGGCCCGGTGTAGACCATGTGTTTCCAGGGCACCAGGTCCACGATCTCGCGGTAGTCGGTGGCCAGCATGATCTTGATGTTCGGGTGCGCCAGCATCCGCTCGAACATCCGCGTGTAGCCCTGCAGCGGCATGGCCTGGAAGGTGTCCTCGAAGTAGCGGTCGTCGCGGTTGGTGCGGGTGGGCACGCGCGCCGTCACGCTGGCGTCCAGCTCGGACGGGTCCAGTCCCCACTGCTTGCGGGTGTAGCCGCGGAAGAACTTGTTGTACAGGTCCCGCCCCACCTTGCCGACCACCACGTCCTCGGAGGTCCGCATGGCCTCGGGCTTCTCGGCCACCGACGCCAGGAAGCGGCCCATCTCGAACGAGGTGAGGTTCAGGCCGTACAGGCGGTTGACCGTGTCCAGGTTGATCGGGATCGGCAGCAGCTGCCCGTCCACGCTGGCCAGCACCCGGTGCTGGTAGGGGCGCCACTCGGTGAAGCGCGAAAGGTAGTCGAAGATGTCCGCGCAATTGGTATGGAAGATGTGCGGCCCGTAGGGGTGCACGAGCACCCCGGCGTCGTCATGCCGGTCGTAGGCATTGCCGCCGATGTGCGGGCGTTTGTCCACCACCAGCACGCGCTGGTCCAGCACGCTGGCCAGGCGCTCCGCCAGCACGCTGCCCGCGAACCCTGCGCCGACGACCAGGTAGTCGAACCCCCGCTGCCCGGGCACGGCGGCCGATGCGGCCGACTTGAATCCTTCGCTTGCCTTGTCCAACGCGTACTCCTTGAGCAGACCTGCTGCTGCGCATTGGCAAGGGTTGGCCGCGCCTGCGCGGGCGTGTGTCATCCAAGGGCGAAGGGGTGTGACGGACAAGGTGCCGTCCGTCGTGGCCGCGGGCGGCGATGCGCCGGGGCCCGCCCTGGCAGGCGGCGGGCCGGGCGGGCTTCAGAGCGTGGCGAGCAGCGCGCGCACGTCCGCCGGCGAGAGCAGTTCGGACAGCACCGCCGGCGCGCGGCCGGGCACATGCAGCACGTACACCGGCACGCCGCTGCGGCCCAGGGCGGACAGGGCCTCGGTGATGGCGGGATCCCGCCGCGTCCAGTCGGCGCGCAGCAGCACCACGCCGCGCGCGTCGAAGTCGGCCAGCACCGTGGCGTTCGACAGCGTGGTCTGCTTGTTGTACTGGCAGGTCACGCACCAGGCGGCCGTGTAGTCCACGAAGACCGGCTTGCCTTGCGCCAGCAGCTCGCGTTCACGCTGCAGGGACCAGGGCTGCCAGCGCTCGCCGGCAACGGCCTGTGGCGAGGCGGCGCCGGTCAGGGGCGCGGGACGGGTGAGCGCCGGGCCCAGGGCCCAGGCCGTGGCGCCGAGCACGGCCACGGCGAAGGCACCCACCGCCATGCGCGTGCGCCCGCGCAGCGTGAAGACCCATACCACCAGGCTCAGGGCCACCAGCAATGCCAGCAATGCCCCGGCGCCGTCGATGCCGCTTTGCTGGCCCAGCACCCACGCCAGCCAGGCCACGGTGGCGAACATCGGGAACGCCATCAGCCGGCGGAAGGTGTCCATCCAGGCCCCGGGCCGCGGCAGGCGGCGCGCCACCGCCGGCACCCAGCTGGCCGCCAGGTAGGGCAGCGCCATGCCGGCGCCCAGGAAGCCGAACACCAGCAGCGCCTGCGATACCGGCAGCGAAACCGCCAGCCCCAGCGACGCGCCCATGAACGGCGCCGTGCAGGGCGAGGCGATCGCCACCGCCAGCACGCCGGAGAGGAAGGAATTGGCCACCGGATGGCGCGCCTCCAGCGTGGCCACGCGCGAGGGCAGCATCGCGCCGAACTCGAACACGCCCGCCAGGTTCAGGCCGATCACCGTGAACAGCGCCGCCAGCGCCGCCACCACGGCGGGCGACTGCAGCTGGAAGCCCCAGCCCAGTTGCTCGCCGGCGGCGCGCAGGGACAGCATCAGCCCGCCCAGTGCCAGGAAGGACAGCACCACGCCGGCGCTGTAGGCCAGGCCGGCGATTCGGTGGGCGCGGCGGTCTTCGGCATGGCGGGTGAAGCCCACCACCTTCACGGCCAGCACCGGGAACACGCAGGGCATCAGGTTCAGGATCAGTCCGCCGATCAGCGCGCCCAGCAAGGCCGCGAGCAGCGCGGGGGCGGCGGCCGGCGTGATGGCCGCAGGCGCGGTCGCCGCATTGCGCGCCAGCGCCTCCTGCAGCGCGGGCGACACGGTGGCCGGCGCCGCCACGGCGGGCCAGGTGCCCGACACCGCCGCTTCGGTGCGCCAGCCTTGCGCGCCTTCGGCCACCACCACCGGCAGGCGCTGGGGGTTCTCGCTGCGTTGCGCGGACAGCGGCAGTTCCGCCGTCCAGGTGCGGCCGTTCCAGGCCTGCTTCCAGGCCCCGGCCGGCTCGATGATGGCGGGCGTCTCGGGGTAGATCTCCAGCCTGCGGCCCTGCAAAGCGGCGGGCAGGCCGTTGACGGCCACGCGCAGCAGGCCCGCTTCCACCCGTGCCGTGGCCGGGCCGTCGAACGCGCGCGGTTGCGCGTCCCAGGCCGCCTGGAAGGCCGCGCCCGCGATCGCCGTGGTGCTTTGCACCGGCACCTTCAGCGTGAAGCGTCCTTCCTCGGGGATGCACTCCTTGCGGCACACCAGCCAGTTCGCCTGCAGGCGGATCTCCAGGTCCTTCGAGAACGGGGACGCCTTGAAGTCCGGGCCGATCGTCAGTGGCACGGGCAGCAGCACCGTGCCCTCATAGCCGTAGTTCGCCAGGTTGCCGATCGGGATCTTCTTGGGCACGGGCCAGGCGATCTCGCCCGCCGTCACGCCCGCAGGCAAGGTCCATTGCAGCGAGGTCGGCAGGCCCGAATCACCCGGGTTCTTCCAGTACGTGTGCCATTCGGGTTGGTGGGCCAGTTGCAGCCCCACCCACACCGCCTTGCCGGGGCCGATGCCCTCCGGCGCGTGGGCCAGCAACTCCGCACGAACCCGTTCGGTGCTGACAACGGCCTGTCCCTGCGCACGCGCCAGGGCCGGCAGGATGGCGAGTACGAGGCACAGGGAGAACGACAGCAGGCGCAGCAGCGGCATGAAGGGTGCGAGCGGCGCGGAGGCCGCGAAGTTCCTGTGACGGGTTGTCAGGTTGAGTACGGCCTCGCGGCTGGTGCGTGCGGATCGTCCTCGCTAAGCTGATGAGCCAGCGGCACCCCACCAGATCACCGACGAAACCGTGCCGCAACCTACAGGGAGGAAATTATGTATCAACGCCTTGAATCGACGGGTCCGTCCGCCCGGCAATCACCCGTGCGCCCACAGGACAACGGGCTGCAAACCGAGGCCTCACGCACCGCCGGCCAGCCGGCCAGCCTTCAGCGCGGCTCGGGCGGGCCGGGGCTCATTCGCAGCGCCTTGGCGTATGCCGCGAGGGCCGTGGAGGACCTGGAGACGATGCTGTTCCCCTTCCCGGACCTGTCCGCGCGCCAGCCCCGCCTGCCATCCGCTCCCCAGGTGCGCTACGACCGCAAGGATCGCGTTGCTGCTGAAGACGTGCGGCGCAATGGGCCCTTGATCGGCAGCCAGGTGAAGGCCTGGATCGACAGCCAGGCGCCCGGCACGGCCGCCGCCGGCGCACGGATCTTCTGCGATGACAAGCCGGGCCAGTGGACGCCCCTCACGGCGCAACTGGCCGACCTGGTCGTGGCCGACTGCGGGCCCCGGCTGGCGCAATGGGCGCGCGACATCGTCAGCGGCGCGGGAAGCAAGATCGAGTCGGCCTCCCGGTGCGACTCGCAGGAGGACCAGGCGCGTGCGGTGGTCAACGCCCTGGCCAATGAGATCTGCATCACCAACTCAGACCGCAGCGCGCGCTTGTTCTCGCCGGACCTGGTCCGCCACCTGGGCGACATGCGTCGCGATGTGCAGGACTGGACGCTGCGGCATGGCGGCCGGGGCTGGGAGCAGGTCGGCCTGCCCGGCGCGCACGTGGTGGGCAACATCCTGTTCGCCTGCGGCCTGCGCGCGGTCGTCGAGCAGTTGCGGCGCGAGGCGCAAACCCAGCCCCCCACGCCCTCGAACCGCTGGATCGAAGGCCGTGGCGGCTTGGCGCGGGTCAGCGAGGCCGACCTGTATGGCATGCTTGAAGAGTTCTGCCTGGACCTGACCCACGGCCAGCGGGACGTGCTGCTGGAGAACCATGGCTTGAGCCTTGCCGCGAAAGTCGGCAAGACGGCCCATCCTGCCGCCAAGCAGCTCCACACGACCATTGCCTATTCCAGGGACGTGAAGCAGCTTCAGCCGGCCACCCTGACGCCGAACCTGGTCACCCCCGGCAAGCACGGCCAGCGCACCCAGGCCACGACCGTGATCCATCCCCTGCAGGTCGCCAGCCCGCTCCAGTCCGACTCCCAGCGCACGCCCAGTTCCCGCTCCCGGTCCGAGCACAGCGAGTTGTCCGCCGCCGAGTTCATGACGCCCGGACGCCATCCCGCGCAGGAACCCGGCGGGTCGGACGACTGACGGTCCCTCAGGCCCCGACGCGGGCCGGTGCGGGCAGCGGCAGCGCCGTCTTGTACCGCACCTGCTTGAGCGCGAAGCTGGAGCGGATCTTCTCCACGCCGGGAATCGGCGTGAGCTGGTTCAGGATGAAGCGCTCCAGCGCCTCGATGTCGGGCACGGCGATGCGAATCAGGTAATCGCTGTCGCCCGTCATCAGGTAGCACTCCATCACCTCGTCATGCTCGCCGATGCGGCGCTCGAACTCCGCGAGCGCCGCCTTCGACTGCTCCTTCAGGCTGATCGAGATGAACACCGACAGCCCCAGCCCCAGCGCCTTCGGGTCCGCCAGCGCCACGTAGCGCTGGATCACGCCGGCCGCCTCCAGGGCTTTCACCCGCGCCAGGCAGGGCGAGGGGGACAGGTGCACCCGGCGGGCCAGCTCCACGTTGGTCAGGGAGCTGTCCTCCTGGAGCTGGGCCAGGATTCTGAGGTCGATCGCATCCATTGGATTTTCTGCTGCCAATTGTTAACTTGGCGGCAGTTTATGCCTCATCCGGTGTCTGCGGGACTCATTTCGGAATGGAATTTCCCGTGGTCTTGTCTACAGTGCCTAGGCATTGGAGCCCGTTTCATGACCGACCACAGCATCGCCCGCTTCCTGGCCGCCCCAGGGGCCGACATCGACCCTGCCGAAACCGCCGAATGGCGTGACGCCTTCCAGGCCCTGGTGGCCACCGAGGGCCCGGAGCGTGCCCGCTTCATCCTGGACCAGCTCGCCATCCTCGCGCGCGACCCGCACGTGGGCTGGTCGCCCGAGCTGGTCACGCCCTACGTCAACACCGTCCCCGTCGACCGCCAGCCCGATTTCCCGGGTGACCTCGCCATCGAGGAGCGCCTGGCCTCCCTCATGCGCTGGAACGCGCTGGCCATGGTCGTGCGCGCCAACACCGCCTACGGCGAACTGGGTGGCCACATCGCCAGCTACGCCAGCGCGGCGGACCTGTTCGAGGTTGGCTTCAACCATTTCTTCCGCGCGCGCAACGCGCAGCAGGGCGGTGACCTGGTCTTCTTCCAGCCGCACAGCGCCCCCGGCGTCTATGCCCGCGCCTTCATGGAAGGCCGCCTCACCGAGGGCGACCTCGCGCATTACCGGCAGGAGATCACCGCGCCGGCTGCCGGCGCGCGCGGCCTCTCGAGCTACCCGCACCCCTGGCTCATGCCGGACTTCTGGCAGTTCCCCACCGGCTCCATGGGCATCGGCCCCATCAGCAGCATCTACCAGGCCCGCTTCATGCGGTACCTCACGCACCGCGGCCTGTTGAACTGCGACGGCCGCAAGGTCTGGGGCGTCTTCGGCGACGGCGAGATGGACGAGCCCGAGAGCATGAGCGCCCTCACCCTGGCCTCGCGCGAGAAGCTGGACAACCTCGTCTGGGTGGTCAACTGCAACCTGCAGCGCCTGGACGGCCCGGTGCGTGGCAACGGCCGCATCGTCGACGAGCTGGAAAAGCTGTTCCGCGGCGCCGGATGGAACGTCATCAAGCTGCTGTGGGGCAGTGACTGGGACGGCCTGTTCGCCCGCGATGCCGACGGCGCCCTGGTGCGCGCCTTCGCCCACACGGTGGACGGACAGATGCAGACCTTCGCCGCCAAGGACGGGCGCTACAACCGCGAGCACTTCTTCAAGCAGGACGAGGCCCTGGCGCGCCTGGCCCAGGGCATGACGGACGAACAGATCGACCGCCTCAAGCGCGGCGGCCACGACCTGGTCAAGATCCACGCGGCCTACCAGGCCGCCGCCAACCACCGCGGCCAGCCCACCGTGATCCTGGCCCACACCAAGAAGGGCTTCGGCATGGGCGCGGCCGGCCAGGGGCGCATGACCACGCACAGCCAGAAGAAGCTGGACGAGGCCGCCCTCATCGAGTTCCGCAACCGCTTCAACCTGCCGCTGACGGACGAACAGGCCACCGGCCTGGAATTCGTCAAGCCGGCCGAGGGCAGCGCGGAGGCGCGCTACCTGCACGAGCACCGCGCTGCCCTGGGCGGCTACCTGCCGCAGCGCCACACGCAATGCCCCGTGCTGCCGGTCCCCGAGGCCTCCACCTACGCGCAGTTCGCGCTGGAGGCCGGTGGCAAGGAAATGTCCACCACCATGGCCTTCGTGCGTCTCCTGGGCAACCTGCTCAAGGACAAGGCACTCGGCCCGCGCATCGTCCCCATCGTGGCCGACGAGGCGCGAACCTTCGGCATGGCCAACCTGTTCAAGCAGGTGGGCATCTACTCCAGCGCGGGCCAGACCTACGAGCCCGAGGACATCGGCTCCGTGCTGTCCTACCGCGAGGCGCTGGACGGCCAGATCCTGGAGGAGGGCATCAGCGAGGCCGGCGCCATCGCCAGCTGGACGGCCGCCGCCACCAGCTACAGCGTGCACGGCGTGCCCATGCTGCCCTTCTACATCTACTACTCCATGTTCGGCTTCCAGCGCGTGGGCGACGCCATCTGGGCTGCCGCCGACCAGCGTGCCCGCGGCTTCCTCCTGGGCGCCACCTCCGGCCGCACCACCCTGGGCGGCGAGGGCCTGCAGCACCAGGACGGCAGCAGCCACCTCGTGGCCGCCACCATCCCCAACTGCAAGGCCTGGGACCCGGCCTTCGCGGGCGAGATGGCCGTCATCATCGACCACGGCATGCGCGAGATGCTGGTGGAGCAGCAGGACGTCTTCCACTACATCACCCTCATGAACGAGAACTACGCGCAACCCGACCTGCCGGCCGGTGCGCGCGAGGGCATCGTGCGCGGGGCGTACCGATTCGCCACGTATGGCGAGGGCCCCGCGCAGGTCACCCTCCTGGGCTCGGGCGCCATCCTCACCGAGGTGATCCAGGCGGCGCAGCAGCTGGCCGCCGACGGCATCGCCAGCGAGGTGGTCAGCGTCACCAGCTGGAGCGAGCTGGCCCGCGACGGCATCCACTGCGAGCAGCGCGCCATCCGCGGCGAGGCCCACACCACGCCCTACCTGCGCCAACTGCTGCAGGACGGCCGCGGTCCCGTCGTCGCCGCCACCGACTATGTGCGCGCCGTCCCCGAGCAGGTGCGCGCCTTCCTGCCGGAGGGCCGCCGCTTCCTCACCCTGGGCACCGACGGCTTCGGCCGCAGCGACACCCGCGCCGCGCTGCGCCGCTTCTTCGGCGTCGATGCGGACAGCATCGTGGGCGCCGCCCGCCACGCCCTGCGCTGAAGCCGGGGTGGTGGCGGTCTAAGATAGGGGCATGACGGATCCTGCGCGCCACCCTTCCCGCTTCTGGGCCGACCTCACCACCCGTGAGTTCGCCCAGCGCCAGGCCTCGGGCCGTGCGGAGCGCACCGTCGCCGTGCTGCCCGTGGCTGCCATCGAGCAGCATGGCCCGCACCTGCCGGTCAGCGTGGACCGAGACCTGGCCGATGGCATCGTCGACGCCTGCCTGCCCCACCTGCCCGGGGCGGTGGACGTCCTGTTCCTGCCCACCCAGGCGGTGGGCCTGAGCCCCGAGCACATCCGCTTTCCCGGCACCCTCACCCTCTCGGCCGAAACCATCATCCGGCTGTGGACCGAGATCGGCGAGTCGGTGGCCCGCGCCGGCGTGCGCAAGCTGGTCCTGTTCAACGCGCATGGCGGGCAGGTCAGTGTCATGGACATCGTCGCGCGCGACCTGCGCACGCGCTGCGACCTGCTGGTCTACTCGGTCAACTGGTTCAACCTGCCCCTGGGGGAGGATGTCGACGGCCTGTTTCCCGCCCCGGAACACCGCTTCGGCATCCATGCCGGCGACATCGAGACCTCGATGATGCTGGCCCTGCGCCCGGACCATGTCCACCGGGACCAGGTGCGCGACTTCCCCTCCACCTCGCAGGACCGCGCCGCCCAGTACCCCATCCTCGGCAACGGCCGCAGCGCCAAGCTCGGGTGGCAGATGCAGGACTACCACCCCATGGGCGCGGTTGGCAATGCGGCGGCAGCCACGGCAGCCAAGGGCCAGGCGGTCGTCGAGGCCGCCGGCCGCCAGCTCGCGCTGCTGCTGCAGGAGGTGGCGCAGCTGCCCCTGTCCACCCTGGTCGACCAGCCCGAATTCCCGAAGTAGGGCGGGCCACCCTCAACGTCATCGGCGTCCTACGCCAGCTTCCGCGCGCCGGCCATGGCGCGATGCGGCCTCCTGCCTAGATTGGCCCCATGCCGGCATCCAGCCGGCCCAACCTCAGGAGAGCAGCCATGAGCACCGTAGCAGACGTGATGACCCGGGGCGTGCGCAGCCTGTCGCCCGACGACAGCCTGGTCAAGGCCGCCCAGGCCATGGAGGAACTCAACGTGGGGGCCATCCCCGTATGCGACGGCGATCGCCTGTGCGGCATGGTCACGGACCGCGACATCGTCGTGCGCGGTGTGGCGCAGGAGCTGGACCTGAAGAACTGCAAGCTCGGCGACGTCATGAGCGGCCATGTACGCACCGTGCGCGAAACCGACGACGTCAACGACGTCCTGCAGGAGATGTCCGGCGCCCAGATCCGCCGCATGCCCGTCGTCGACCATCAGGACCACCTGGTCGGGATCGTCTCGCTGGGCGACATCGCGGCCAAGCAGCCCCATGAGGCGGACGACGTGGCCTCCTCGCTGGGCGATATCTCACAGCCCGCCCAGCCCGATCGCTCCAGCCAGTCCCAGGCCAGCGGCGCGCAGGGCGGCGGCAGCTCGAACCGGCAGCGCCAGACAGGCTGACCGACGCCCTGCCTGCCCGTCCGCCGGATCCCCGGCGCGCGGGTCGGGTATGGCCATTGCTTGCGGTGGCGGCATGCCCGCCACCTTGCAACTCCAGCAACCCCCGCCGGCGACCACGGCCGATCCCCTGTGGCAACGCCAGCTCGGCCTGCTGCTCGACTCCACGGGTGAAGGGATCTTCGGCGTCGACCTGGACGGGCATTGCGTCTTCATCAACCGGGCCGGCGCGGAAATGCTCGGCTATGAGCCCGCGCAGGTGCTGGGGCGCAACATGCACGACCTCACGCACCATTCCCACCCGGATGGTTCGCCCTATCCGGACACCGACTGCCCGATCTTCAATGCCTTCCGCAGGGGCCTGCCGTGCCGCATCGACACCGAGGTCTTCTGGCGCGCCGATGGCAAGGCCTTCGCCGTCGAATACTCGAGCCATCCCATCCTCGATGGCGAGGCGGTGCGGGGCGCCGTCATCACCTTTGTCGACATCACCGAGCGCAGGCGCGCGGCCGACGCCCTGCACAAGGCCAAGGCCGAACTCGAGCAGCGCGTGGGTGAGCGCACGCGCGAGCTCTCGCAGGCGCTCGCGCAGCAGCGCGAACTGGCCGCCTACTCGGAAACCGTGCGCGAGGACGAGCGCACCCGCATCGCCCGGGAGGTGCATGACGAACTGGGCAGCCTGCTGGTAGCCCTCAAGATGGACGTGAACTGGCTGGACAAGCGACTGTCCGAACTGGGTGACGGCCAGGCGCACCAGCGCCTGCGCTGCAAGTGCCAGAACATGGCCCGCCTCATCGAGAACGCGGTCGACAACGTCGGCCGCATCATCACCGACCTGCGCCCCAGCATCCTGGACCACCAGGGCCTGTGGGCCGCGCTGGAATGGCAGGCCCACGAATTCGTGCAGTCGGCCGAACTGGGCCTGGACTGGCAGATGCCGGATGCTGCCGCCTTGCCGCCACTGCCCGAGCGCCAGGCCATGGCGGTGTTCCGCATCTTCCAGGAAATGCTCAGTAACGTGGGCCGGCACGCCCGGGCCAGCCACCTGGCCATCTCCATCGCGGTGACGGACCGGCGCCTGCGCATCGTGGTCCAAGACGACGGCCAGGGCGCCGCCCCCCAGGCCTTCGAGGCGCCCACTGCCTATGGCGTCATGGGCATGCGCGAACGCGCCCGGCCCTTCGGCGGCTGGCTGGCCATCGACAGCGCCGTCGGCCGAGGATCCACCTTCACCCTCGACATGCCCTTGCCCCATGACTGATTCCATCCGTGTCCTGATCGGCGACGACCACCGCATCGTTCGCGAGGGCCTCAAGCAGGTGCTGGCCGACGCGCCCGAGGTCCTCGTTCGCGCCGAGGCCGTCGACGGCGACCAGGTCGTGGCACAGGTGGCTGCGCTGGGAGGCCATGAGGGCCTGGACATCGTGCTGCTGGACATCGCCCTGCCCGGGCGCGACGGCCTGGAGGTCCTGCAGGCCCTGCGCCAGCAGTGGCCGCGGCTGCCCGTGCTGATGCTGTCGACCTACCCGGAGCGCCAGTACGCCGTGCGCTGCATCCGCCTGGGCGCTGCCGGCTACCTGAACAAGAGCGCTGACGCCGACGACATGGTGGCGGCCGTGCGCAAGGTCGCTGGCGGAGGCGTCTATGTCACGGCGGCCACGGCCGAGGCCCTGGCCACGGCGGTGGGCGCTGCCAGTGCCCGCAGCGGCCCCGAGGCGCTCTCGCACCGCGAGCACCAGGTGTTCCGGCTCCTCATTTCGGGGCATACCGTGAGCGAAATCGGTGCGCAGCTGCACCTGGCGCCCAACACGGTGAGCACCTATCGCGCCCGCATCCTGGAAAAGACCGGGACCAAGAACGATGTGGAGCTGGCCCTGTACGCCGAAAGGCATGGTCGGGGCATCGCGGTGCCCGGTCGCGTGTAGGGGAGGCACTACAAGGCCTCGACCTGGCGTCACCGATTTTCATGGGCGGGCCCGCCGCAGGCATGGACGGGCTTGGTGCTTGCAAGGCGTGTGCATCTTCACAAGAGGTGCCCACGATGTCCACACACCACGAGGCCTATGATGCCGACCGCCCCTTGATGCTGCGCTGCGCCTGCGGCCAGGACCATGCGCCCGGCGAGCATGACGCCGCCACGGCGCGTGCCGCGATGAGCCAGGAGGAGGCTTCACGCCACTTCATCGAGGCCACGCTGGTCAAGGCGCTGTTCCCGGTGGACAGCGTGCGCCGCAGTTTCCTGCGGGCCGTGGGCGCCGGCACGGCGCGCGCCGCCATCGCCTCGGTCCTGCCCGTCTCCGCCCTGCAAGCCATGGCGCAGGACAAGGGCACCCCTGAAAAACGCGACCTCAAGGTCGGCTTCATCGCCATCACCTGCGCCGCGCCGCTGATCATGGCCGACCCCTTGGGCTTCTACAAGAAGGAGGGCCTGAACGTCCAGTTGATGAAGACCGCGGGCTGGGCGCTGATCCGCGACAAGATGATCAACAAGGAGCATGACGCCAGCCACTTCCTGTCGCCCATGCCCCTGGCCATGAGCATGGGCCTGGGCTCCAACCAGGTCCCGATGAACGTGGCCAGCATCCAGAACACCAACGGCCAGGCCATCACGCTGCACGTCAAGCACAAGGACAAGCGCGACCCCAAGCAGTGGAAAGGCATGAAGTTCGCCGTGCCCTTCGAGTACAGCATGCACAACTTCCTGCTGCGGTACTACCTGGCCGAGAACGGGCTGAACCCCGACACCGACGTGCAGATCCGCGTCACGCCGCCGCCGGAGATGGTGGCCAACCTGCGCGCCGGCAACATCGACGGCTTCCTCGGCCCCGACCCGTTCAACCAGCGCGCCGTGTACGACGAGGTGGGCTTCATCCACATCCTGTCCAAGGAGATCTGGGACGGCCACCCGTGCTGCGCCTTCGGCGTGAGCGATGAATTCATCCGGCAGAACCCCAACACCTTCGCGGCCCTGTACCGCGCCGTGCTCACGGCCTCGTTCATGGCCAGCCAGCCCAAGGACCGCGAGCTGATCGCCAAGGTCATCTCGCCGGCCCAGTACCTGAACCAGCCCGAGGCGGTGCTGCAGCAGGTGCTCACCGGCAAGTTCGCCGACGGCCTGGGCAACGTGCGCAACGTGCCGGACCGCGCCAACTTCGACCCCATCCCCTGGCAAAGCATGGCCGTGTGGATGCTCACGCAGATGAAGCGCTGGGGCTACATCAAGGGCGACGTCAACTACAGGCAGATCGCCGAGAAGGTCTTCATGCTCACGGACGCCAAGAAGTACATGGCCCAGGCCGGCTTCAAGCCGCCGGAAGGCGCGTACCGCAAGTTCAAGGTCATGGGCAAGGAGTTCGATCCGGCCCGGCCCGACGACTACGTCAAGGGCTTCGCGATCCACAAGATGGGATGAGGCCCATGAAGACCTTGAACTTCCGGGCCGCCCTGGTCTCGCTGGTCCTGCTGGTGACCCTGCTGGGCATCTGGCATGTCGCCACCCTGCCGGCGGGCGGGGCGGCCGCCAGCACCGCGGGCCTGACGGCCGAACAGGTCGAGTACCTGCGGATGATGGGCAAGGACCCGGGGACGCAGAAATCCACCGGCTTCCCCACGGTCGGCCAGGTGGCAGCCACCGTTGGCAAGCAGCTGGCCGACCCGTTCTATGACAACGGTCCCAATGACAAGGGCATCGCCATCCAGCTGGCCCACTCGCTGGGGCGTGTCGGCCTGGGCTTCCTGTTCGCCGTGCTCGTCGCCGTACCCCTGGGATTCGTGATCGGCATGTCGCCGCTGCTGTACCGGGCGCTGGATCCCTTCATCCAGCTGCTCAAGCCCATCTCGCCCCTGGCGTGGATGCCGCTGGCCCTGTACACGATCAAGGACTCCTCCATCTCGGGCGTCTTCGTGATCTTCATCTGCTCGGTCTGGCCCATGTTGATCAACACCGCCTTCGGCGTCGCCAGCGTCAAGCGCGAGTGGCTCAACGTCGCCCGCACGCTGGAAGTGTCGCCCCTGCGCAAGGCCCTGCGCGTGATCCTGCCGGCCGCCGCGCCCACCATCCTCACCGGCATGCGCATCAGCATGGGCATCGCCTGGCTGGTCATCGTCGCCGCGGAAATGCTCGTGGGCGGTACCGGCATCGGCTACTTCGTCTGGAACGAATGGAACAACCTCTCGCTGACCAACGTCATCTTCGCCATCCTGGTGATCGGCGTCGTCGGCATGCTCCTGGACCAGGCGTTCGCGCGCCTGCAAAAGCTGGTGACCTATGTGGAGTGACGAGCGCATGACCCAAGCCGTGCCTGCCGCCGGGGCGGCTTCGATGCCGGCCTTCCTCAAGATCGAGGGCCTGGCCAAGACCTACTCGCCGGCCAGGCCGGTCTTTGCCGACGTCTCGTTCCAGATCGCGCGTGGCGAGTTCGTCTGCATCATCGGCCACTCCGGCTGCGGCAAGACCACCATCCTCAACGTGCTGGCGGGCCTGGACCAGGCCAGCGCCGGCCACGTCTTCATGGACGGCCGCGAGGTCGCCGGCCCGGGCCTCGAGCGGGGCGTGGTGTTCCAGGGCCACGCGCTCATGCCGTGGCTGACCGTGCGCCGCAACATCGCCTTCGCGGTGGAGTCCCGCTGGCCCGCATGGAGCAAGGCCCAGGTCAACGCCCAGGTCGAGAAGTTCGTGGCGATGGTGGGCCTGGCGCCGGCCATCGACAAGAAGCCGTCCGAGCTGTCCGGCGGCATGAAGCAGCGCGTGGGCATTGCGCGGGCCTTCGCCATCCAGCCCAAGATGCTGCTGCTCGACGAACCCTTCGGTGCGCTCGATGCCCTGACGCGGGGCACCATCCAGGACGAGCTCATGGCCATCGTGCGCGAGACGCAGCAGACCGTCTTCATGATCACGCACGACGTCGACGAAGCCATCCTGCTGGCCGACCGCATCGTCCTCATGACCAATGGCGCCGACACCGGCGCGGGCTACGTCCCCGGCGGCATCGCCGAGATCGTCGCCAACCCGCTGCCGCGTGAGCGGACCCGGGCCGGCCTGCACCACTTGCAGGGCTACTACGAACTGCGAAACCACATCGTCGACTTCCTCGTCACCCGCGCGAGGGCGGGCGGCGATTCCCATTGATTCCCGACACAAGCGCCAGAAACCAAAGGAGCCAACGCGCATGAACCGCAACGACGTCACCGAGAAGATCATCACCGCCAAGGTGTCCAAGGGCATCACCTGGGAAGCGGTCGCCAAGAAGGTCGGCCAGTCCAAGGAATGGACCACCGCCCTGTGCCTGGGCCAGATGACGGCCACCCCCGCCCAGGCCAAGGTCGTCGGCAAGATCTTCGGCCTCACCGCCGAGGAGCAGAAGTGGCTGCAGGTCGTCCCCTACAAGGGCTCCTTGCCCACCGCCGTCCCCACCGATCCCCTGATCTACCGCTGGTACGAGATCGTCAGCGTCTACGGCACCACCATCAAGGAACTGATCCACGAGGAATTCGGCGACGGCATCATGAGCGCCATCGACTTTTCCATGGACATCACCCGCGAGCCCGACCCCAAGGGGGACCGCGTCAACGTCGTCCTCTCGGGCAAGTTCCTTCCCTACAAGACGTACTGACACCGGCGGGCCGGGGCTGGCAGGGCGGGATAATGCCGCCCATGCGCATCGAGACCCTCCAGCAACGCCTGCGCGCCCTCCAGGCGCTGCCCCGCCACGAGCAGCGGGTGCTGCGGCTGTGGTCGCAGGCCCTGCCGCAGGACAAGGGCTCGCGCCGGCTCGACACCTTCATGCCCCGACCCCTGCTCGAGGCCTTGCCGGCCCTCGAGCAGGAGTTGGATGCGCTCGCGCGCCTGCACTCGGTCCACCCCGGCGAGGACGGCTCCGAGCGCCTGCTCGTGAAGCTGCAGGACGGCCAGATGGTCGAAAGCGTGCTGCTCCCGCGCGACGGCCTGTGCGTGTCCACCCAGGTGGGGTGCGCCGTGGGCTGCGTCTTCTGCATGACGGGCCGTGAGGGCCTGGTGCGCCAGGTCGGCAGCGCCGAGATCGTTGCCCAGGTGGCGCTGGCCCGCCGCCGCCGCGCGGTGAAGAAGGTCGTCTTCATGGGCATGGGCGAGCCCGCCCACAACCTGGACAACGTGCTGGAAGCCATCGACCTGCTCGGCACCGTGGGCAACATCGGCCACAAGAGCCTGGTCTTCTCCACGGTCGGCGACCCGCGCGCCTTCGAGCAACTGCCGCTGGGCCGCGTCAAGCCCGCGCTGGCCCTGTCCCTGCACACGACCAAGGCCGACCTGCGGGCGCAACTGCTGCCGCGCGCGCCCCGCATCGATCCCGAGCAACTGGTGGAGGAAGGCGAGCGCTATGCCCGCGCCACCGGCTACCCGATCCAGTACCAGTGGACGCTGATCGAGGGCCTCAACGACGGCGAGGACGAACTCGACGGCATCGTTCGCCTGCTCAAAGGCAAGTACGCGGTGATGAACATGATCCCGTTCAACGCGGTCGACGGCCTGGACTTCCGCCGTCCCGCCTGGGAGCGGGCCGCCGCCATCGCGCGCAGCCTGCACCGCCGGGGCGTGCTGACCAAGTTGCGCCAATCCGCCGGCCAGGATGTCGAAGGCGGCTGCGGCCAGCTGCGTGCGCGTGCGGCAAGGCCTGAGCGACGGGTCATCCCGGTGCAGCCCGCACCGGCCGCAGGCTGAGCGTCAAGGCACGGGTCATGGCATCCCATGACCCGGCGGTATCGGCGCAGGCGCCTCGGGTCAGCGGTTGCCGCCCGACTTGTTCGACCGGTTGTTCTGGCTGCGTGCCTGGCCGCCCTTGCGGCCGGCCTCGCGCGCCTCCTCCGAACTGAACTCGTGGGCCGTGCCCTTCTCGTGCGCGGCGCGTCCGCCCTGGCTGGCGATCTCGCGCTGGCGTTGCGGGTCCATCGAGGCGAAGCCGCGGTTGGAACTCCCGCTCTTGCCCTGGTTGCCGCCCGGGTTGTTGGATGCCATGGTGGGTACTCCTGTGTCAAACGAAGATGAATCCATGGCCAGCACCACACTGGCCATGAAATGCATTGAGTGCCGCGGGCACCCCTGCGCTCGTCAGGTTGGGAAGTAGAGCTTTGTAGGACGAGGGCGCTTGCTCAGACCGGCTCGAGTCCCGCGGCGCGCAGGCGCGCCAGCAGCGGCCCGGCCTCGGCGGGCAGCGCGATGGAGCGTTCGTCCTCGCGCAGGCTCTCGAGCAGGCGGCCGATGGCGCTGGCATGCGGCAGCACCGGCCCCAGGAATCGCGCGGTGTCGCCGTGCGAGATCAGCAGCGTGGGGAAGGTCTCGATGTCCACGTCGCCCACGGCATCGGCCTGGTCCTCGATGTCCACCCAGGCGAAGTCCACGCCCGGGTGCAGCCGGGCCTCGGCGGCCAGTTCACCGCGCCAGCCGCGGCAGGTGCCGCACCAGTCGGCGCACAGGCAGATCACTTGCCAGCCGGCGGAGGAGGTGGGGGAGTTCACGTTCATGGCTTGGAGTGCCAGTGTAGCGGCGGCCGAGGTGACGCTTGATGCGCCCCCCGCCTCAGAGCCGCACCTGTCCCTCGATGCAGGTGACGGACTCCCCGCCGATCCACACCGTCCCGCCCTCGCGCGCCACATGCACCCGGCCGGCGCGGCCCAGGGCCGTGCCCTGCGCGGCCACGTAGCGCTCGGGCGCCAGCCCCGCGCCGATCAGCCATTGCGCCAGGGCGGCGTTCAGGCTGCCCGTCACCGGGTCTTCGGCCATGCCGCCATGGCCCGGGAAGAAGGCGCGCACCTCGAAAGCGCAGTCGTCGCCCGCAGGCCGCGGTGCCACCACGCCGGTGAACAGGCCGGCCAGCGCCTGGCCATCGGGCTGGAGCGCCAGCGCCTGTTCGGCGGTCCGCAGCATCACGCCGCGCCAGGGCGGGCCGTTGTCGCACCAGGCGTGGGCCACGATGTCGGTCCGCGCAATCCCCAGCCCGCGCGCGATGCGCTCCACCTCGTCCTCGGGCAGCGGCCCGCTGCGTTGCAGGGGCGGCGCGGAAAACGCCAGGCGCGCGCCGTCCCGGCGGATGCGCACCAGTCCCACGCCGCACTCCTGCACCACCTCGTCGCCCCGGGGCTGGCCGCCCGCCTGCAGCCAGGCATGGCAGCTGCCCAGTGTCGGGTGGCCGGCGAAGGGCAGCTCCTGCCCGGGGCAGAAGATGCGAAGCCGGTAGTCCGCCTCGGGGTGGGTGGGCGGCAGCACGAAGGTCGCCTCCGACAGGTGGGTCCAGTCGGTGAAGCCCTGCATCTGCGCCGTCTCCAGCCCGGCGCCGTCCAGCACCACGGCCACGGGGTTGCCGAGGTAGGGGGTGGCGGTGAACACATCGACTTGCTGGAAGGGGCGCACGGTCATGGAAGGAAAAGCCTCGGAGAAAAGCGTGGGGGTGCCGGGGTGGTGCCGCTCAATCAGATCGCACCGGCATTTTCCGGCCGATGAACACGGTGGCGATCACCGCCACGGAAAAGCCCAGCGTCACGGCGTCCAGCCGCTCGCCCAGGAGCGGCACGGCGAACAGCATGCTCAGGAACGGCTGCACCAGCTGCACCTGGCTCACGCGCACGGTGCCGCCCAGCGCGAGTCCGCGGTACCAGGCGAAGAATCCGAGCCACATGGAGAACACCGCCACGTAGCCGAAAGCGCCCCAGGCCGCTGCGGAGGCCGCAGCCTGCGGGCGCGACCACCACCCCAGCGGCAGTGTCAGGGGCAGCGCGATCACCAGCGCCCAGCAGATCACATGGTCGGCCCGCATGCGCTGCGACAGCCGGCCCCCGAACCCGTAGCCCACCGCGGCGCACCCGACGGCTGCGAGCAGCAGCAGGTCGGCGGCGTGCAGGGCCAGGCCGCCCGCGCGCCACAGCGCGAAGCCCACGACCAGGGCGCTGCCCAGGGCCGCGCACAGCCAGAACCCTGCCGAGGGCCGCTGCCGGTGCAGCCGCGCGCCCACCGCCGCCGTCGCCATGGGCAGCAGGCCCACGATCACGCTCGCATGCACGGCCTCCACATGCCGCATGGCCAGAGACGTGAACAAGGGAAACCCCAGCACGACCCCGCCGCTGGTCCACAGGAGCGGCACCAGGTCGGCCTTGAGCGGCAGGGGGGCGCGGGTGGCCAGCAGAAAACCCATCGACAGCAGGCCGGCCACACCGGCTCGCCCCATGGCCACGAACTCCCCGGACAGCTGCGGCGCGCCGTCCGTGCCGACGGCCAGCCGCGTCATCGGCAGCGTCATCGCGAAGATGGCCACCCCCAGCAGGCCCAGCCACAGGCCGCGGGTCTCAGGGGCCATCCTCATACCGTCAGCATCCAGCCCGCGGTCACCACCAGCACCCCGGCCAGCACGCGGTTGAACCACAGCAGGCGCCGGCCCTGTGCCAGCCACCCGCGCAGCAGCGAGCCGGCCACGGCGTAGGTGAAATTGCTGGAGAAGGCGTAGCCCACCATCACCACCGACACCCAGGCCAGGCGCTCGCCGGGATTGGGCGCCGGCTGGCCGCTGGCGTTGAGCACCCAGCCGGCCGACAGCGTGAGTGCCAGCATCCAGGCCTTGATGTTCACGAACTGCAGCAGCACGCCTTGCGCGAACGTCACCTGCAGGCGATCGGCGTTGGCCTGGGCCAGCGTTCCTTGCCGGGCCAGGTTCCATGCCAGCCACAGCATGTAGCTCACGCCGCCCAGCTTCACGCCCCAGCGCAGCGCGGGGATGCTGGTCACCAGCGCGCCCAGGCCCAGGCCGCAGGCCAGCATCAGCAGCGTCCAGCCGGTGGGCACGGCCAGGCAAAAGCGCAGCGCCCGCCGCAGGCCGTAGTTGGCCGCCAGCGCCGTCGACAGCGTGGTGTTGGGCCCGGGCGAAAAGCTCATCGCCGTGCAGAAGGCCAGCAGCGCCGCCAGTTCGCTGGGGCTCATGGGAGGAAGGTCGGCAGTTCGCGCATGGGCCGACTTTAAACGCCGCCATGCGGCGAGCCTGTCGCGGGGGCATCGCGCAGGCGCCCGGTGTCCGGCGGCTTCCCGCTCGCCCGGCAAACAGCCACCAGCAATCTCAGCGAGCGGGTGCCCACGGCCAGTGAGCCCGAGCCCTCAAACCGCGCCCAGCTGGTCCCAGCGCTCCAGGGCCGCCATCAGTTCATCCTCGATCTGCGCGCTGCGGGCCGCCAGTTCGGAGGCCCGCGTGCCGTCGGTGCGGTACAGGCTGCCATCGGCCAGCCGCTCGTTGATGGACTTCTGCTCCTGCTCCAAGGCCTCGATCCGCCCGGGCAGGCTGTCCAGTTCGCGCTGCTCCTTGTAACTGAGCTTGCGCTTGGCGCCGGGAGCGGGCGCTGGGGGGGCTGCTGCGGGCGCCGCCTTGGCAGCTTCGGATGGGGCCGCCGCCTTGGGGGCGGCCGCCTGCGCGATGGCCTGGGCCCGGCGCGACTGGTCCAGCCAGTCCTGCACGCCGCCTTCGTACTCGCGCCAGCGACCGTCTCCCTCGAACGCGATGGTGCTCGTCACCACGTTGTCCAGGAAGCTGCGGTCGTGGCTCACGAGGAACACCGTGCCTTCATAGGCCTGCAGGAGTTCCTCCAGCAGTTCCAGCGTGTCGATGTCCAGGTCGTTGGTCGGTTCGTCCAGCACCAGCACGTTGGCCGGGCGGGCGAACAGGCGGGCCAGCAGCAGCCGGTTGCGCTCGCCCCCGGAGAGCGAGCGCACAGGGGACGCCGCGCGCGCCGGGGAGAACAGGAAGTCCCCCAGGTAGCTCTTGACGTGCTTGCGCTGGTTGCCGATCTCGATCCATTCGCTGCCGGGGCTGATGAAGTCTTCCAGGGTGGCGTCCAGGTCGAGGGCATTGCGCATCTGGTCGAAGTACGCCACCTGCAGGTTCGCGCCCTGGCGCACCTGGCCCTGGTCCGCGGGCAGTTCCCCCAGGATCATCTTCAGCAGGGTGGTCTTGCCCGCGCCGTTGGGGCCGATCAGGCCCACCTTGTCACCGCGCAGGATCGTGGCCGTGAAGTCGCGCACCACCCCCTTGTCCCCGAAGGCCTTGGACACGTTCGTCAGTTCCGCCACGATCTTGCCGCTCGGCAGGCCCGAGGCCACGTCCATCTTCACCCGTCCCAGCGCCTCGCGCCGCGCGGCGCGGCTGCGGCGCAGCTGGTCCAGGCGGTTGATGCGGCCCTGGGCGCGGGTCCGGCGTGCCTCCACGCCCCGGCGGATCCACACCTCCTCCTGTGCCAGCAGCTTGTCGGCCTTGGCGTTGACCACAGCCTCCTGGGCGAGCTGTTCCTCCTTCGATACCTGGTAGCGGCTGAAGTTGCCCGGGTAGGAGCGCAGCTGCCCGCGATCGAGTTCCACGATGCGCGTGGCGATGCGGTCCAGGAAGGCGCGGTCGTGGGTGATGGTGACCACGCTGCCCTTGAAATCCAGCAGCAGGTCTTCCAGCCAGGTGATCGCATCCAGGTCCAGGTGGTTGGTGGGTTCGTCCAGCAGCAGCACGTCGGGCCGGTTCACCAGGGCCTGGGCCAGGGCCACGCGCTTCTTCGTCCCGCCGGAGAGGGTGCCGATGCGGGCCTCGCCGTCCAGGCGCAGGCGGTGCAGGCATTCCTCCACCCGTTGCTGCCAGTTCCAGCCGTCCTGTACCTCGATCTGGTGCTGCAGGCTGTCCAGGTCGCCCTGGCCCTGGGTGTAGGCCTCTATAAGAGAGAGCAGCGGCCCCAGGCCGGAGCGCACGGAATCGAAGATGGTGTCTTCGGGGTTGAGCGAGGGTTCCTGGGCGACGTACGCGATGCGCAGGCCCTGCTGCAGCTGCAGCAGGCCGTCGTCGGGCTTGTCGAGTCCTCCCAATATCTTGAGCAGGGAGGACTTGCCGGCGCCGTTGCGGCCGATCAGGCCGACACGTTCATTGGATTCGAGGGCGAAGTCGGCGTGGTCCAGAAGCGGGACGTGGCCGAACGCGAGCTGGGCGTTGGAGAGGGTCAGGAGGGCCATGGGGCCTGGAGGAAAAATTTTTGAACCCCGCTCGGGCAAGCGGATCTTTCGAGGGTATCATCCGCCTCCCTCGGGAACTTCCTGAAGACGGTGATGTCCCATCGCCTCATTCACGGGCCAGCCACAGGCAGGCACTTGAAAACGAGCGATGTGCAGCCAGATTCAGAAAAGTTGAGAGACAGCTAAAAACTGTGTCATAATCGAGGGCTTCGCTGATCGCAGCGTGCTTCGCAAGAAGCGGTGCGGTGAGAGGTGGAGGGCTCCAGATGCTGGGGCAGTTTGAAGAAAGAAATTTTTTCGAACTGCTTGCCGAAGATGCAAAATTCGGTATAGAATCTAGGGCTTCGCTGGTTGCGACGCGATGTGTTGAAAAACAGATTGCAGCGACAAGCGAAACGAAAAAAGTTTGGCAGTTCTTCAAAAACTGTGCTAGAATTCAAGGCTTCGCTGATCGCAGCAAAGCAAGACGAAAGAAGCAGGCGGT
>JACCDR010788873.1_pt1 | contig 93232 bp, 148 predicted proteins | sample 7446431 | NCBI WGS metagenome assembly JACCDR01 (sample SAMN15323443, study PRJNA562643) | freshwater metagenome | isolation source: river surface water | place: USA:Blue River Watershed | collected 2017-08-17
CGAGGTAAGAAGATTAGCCTTGAGGTATTCGTAGGTGGTAAACGAGGTTATAGGTACAGAAAGCAAATACAGATTGAAAGATTAGATGTATTGGTTACAGATATTTAATATATCAAAAAAAAAAAACAAGATTATTGGAATTTAGATAATGGCGATAGAAATAGATTACTCAAGAACAAGCGGTCTTAAAGTTGATAAGATACTTGAACAAGCTTTAGACTTCAACAGTTATATTGATTGGGAAAAATCTCAATCTAAAATACAAAATAGTTTAATTAGAAACTGGGTATACTCTTTCCTTCCTGACTTATCCCAGGTAGGTAGATTCAATCCAAACTTAAAAAACATTGTTTACTTTGATTCAACATACAGTGTTGGTGACTCAGACGGTACAATTTCAAAACCATATAACACACTACTTTTTAGAGATATGGTCAGCGATAATACAGTATATGCTTTAAAGAGGGGTTCTAACTTCTTTGTAGCCTCTGAAAGGGAAGCTGTATGTTACATCCAAGGTAACAATTGTACACTAATAGCTTATGGCGATGAGTCAAAACCATTACCTATTGTTTGGGGAGTGCGTTCCTTCCCTGGTGCTGAGTTTACAGCAGATGGATCGGAGTTCAGTAGAACAATTACAAGGTCGCAATCTCACACTTTTGATTACGTTGCTTTTGAAGATGATCCACTCAACCCGCTAGTACAAGGAACAGCCGTAGGTGCATTGACATCAGGACAATATATTTATTCTGGTGGTAAGTTGTATGTTAAGGACAACCCCACATCTAGCAGGAACGTCCTAATTTCCATGACAAGACGTGTGTTTGCTATAACCGGCAGTAACACTGTTATTGATCAAGTTTACTGGGGAGGTTCTAGTAACCACGGTCTACAAGTATCTTTTGATGTAGCATCAACAAACACAGCGCCTATCCTGCGAGACACAGCATCTTTCTTTTGTGGTAACAATGGTATAGAAGTTGGTGAGAATGCCAAGAAAGCCAATCAGATGTGGTCTATTCGTCATGTTGACATTGGGTCTAGGAATAATGGCATTAACGGATCAGGTGATGACGGTTTTGCATATTTCATAGAGCCTTCTGCTTTGGGTGTTCTCCGTAAGGCTGGTGAAACTTATGGTTATTCCAATGACGGTATTACTGCTCACGGCGCTGAAGGTGTTGGTAAGTGGGTTGTTGTTGGTGGTACAGTAACTAACGTCAAAGAAGACGGTATAGACATTATTGGTGTTACTGGTGGTGGTGTCCTTCACGCAGATTCTGTAATTGCTTTCAACACCATCAACACTACAGGCGAGTCTGGTGTTTTTGCTTGGGGATTAAACCCACAAGTATTTGGCAATAGAATTACAAACACACAATGGGCACCTGTCCAGGTTGGGCCAACAACAGCCAGTAATGTGGTTATTAATGGTCTGGTAATGTCCAACTGGTTAGACGAAGGTGGTAAGGCTGCCAATTCCGCTGGTGTTAGTTTGGGTGGTAAAGGGACAACCGTGAGAAGAAACACTATGATCCGTAGAGCTTCTTCTGTACGAGCTTTAATGCAGTTTGCAAATATTGCTATTCTTGAGTCTGCCACAATAGAATCTAATCTATTCATAACAGAATCGGATTCTGCTCTTATCAATACAAATACATCCTCTGGTGCTGTAATTAAGACATTGACTTGGAGAGATAACCACTACGTAATCCCATCTGGTAACGTAACATTACCTTTTGCCACAGGCGGTACACCAAAGACTTTTGCACAATGGAAAACAGATGTAGAGGGTACAGCCACAAGCTCTGCTACTTTAGCTGCGGGCGGTATTGGTGCGGATTACCGTGTCGAAATAACCTCATTGTTGAACAGGAATGGTAGAACACCCCCGTTCGTTGACTTTGATGGTAGAATTAAGTCTGGTGCTGTTGGTGCATTGTTCAGGTAATTAAATATTAAAGGCTTCTAAAATGATAACATTAATAACATCCACACTACCAGCATTCCTGTTAAAGTTCTGGAAGCCTATATTATTTGTCTCTCTTGCTATAGCTTGTTATTTCGCCATATCTCACCACCTGGCAATCATTAAGGAAGATGCTTTTCATGAAGGATACCATAAGGCTTACTCAGAAGTAAAACTGTTGGTAGAACAGAAGGAGAGGGATTTAAACTCATCTAACTCCTTGAGGTTACAAGCCTTACACCTTCAGATAGATAATCTGACTAAAATCAATCAAGAAGCCTCCAACAAAGTTATTCAATTAAACCAAGACATTGATGCTCTATCAAAGCAATATGATGATCCAACAATAAAAAGGTTAGAACAAGATGCAAAGATTAAAGCTGAGTCTTCAAGTGTTGGTTGTGAGTCTATCAATGATGATTATGTCCGGTTGTTCAACCAAGCCTTCAAAAGTTAGTGTAGATAATCCATTGGTTGGTAGTTATTTATTAGGTACAGAAGAGAGTTCTGCTCAAACGGTTAGTAAGAATCTTACCATAACAGAAGAATCTCTGATGAAATATAAATGGCAATCAATTCCAGCTGAACTCCTAACACCATGCAAGGATACTGTGGATAAGGTGCAGGTGGATAAAGATGGTAAGTTTACAATGAACACTTTACTTCAAACAGTTAGAGTCAGTGAGGGCGAGAAAGCTGAGTGTAAAATGAAACATGATCTCTTGATAAGAGAGATTGAGATTAGGCAGAAGTAAATTGAGTCCTTACGGACGTTAAAAAAAGAGAGTTTAAGTCTTAACAGACATTAAAGAGAGAGCAATATAAAAATGGCAATAGATATAGATTACGCAAGAACAAATGGTTTGAATGTTGATAAGAAATTAGAAACCGCGATAGAAAACTTACAGTACGGTCTGAGCGGTTCAGTAGTTGCTTGTGCTGGTGACAGCATAGCTGCAATTAATATTTTTACAAGCTCAAATGCACAGAGGAAGAGTTCTCGGGGTGCTTTAAACTGGGCACAAGCTTTTTTAGGGCAACCTTGGGATTTTCAGATAGGTGATAACTTTGCTGTATCTGGTTCTACCTCTCAGAACCTATTAGAAGTGCAAGTTCCCGCTATAATTGAAGCAAAGATTTCTGGTTTAAGAAATTACACTCATTGTTATATTTCTACAGGTACTAACGATTATACTGTATCTTCTTTCAGTGCTGCTACAACTTTAGCTAACATTGAAAACGCCTGTGAAAAACTTCTATCTGCGGGTATTTTACCAATCCACACAGGAGTTAGACCAAGAGGTGTTGATGGAACTGTTCAGGTATTTAAGCAGGTAGCTAAATCTGTAAACAAAGGTTTGGATTTGTTAGCAAGAAGGGGTTTGTTGGTATACATTGATGTTACAGAACTCTATGCAGATAACTCAACAGCTTTCGGTAACATTGTTACCGGTTTAAGTTATGACAACTTACACCCAAATGCTTCTGGTGCTATGTTAGAAGGTTGGGCTATAGCACAATATCTTAAAGATTTTGGTGCAACAGGGAAGATTAAGTTTGCTACAACCCAAGATGATGTGTTCAATAGAACTCTCAACCCTTATGGCTGTATTGGTACAATTACAGCAGGGAATATCACAGCAAACCCATTACTGCAAGGCGGTACTACAGCACCTACCAGTATGGCTACAGCGGGTGGTACGTGGTCTAAGGTCAACAGAACCTTGCAGAATGGTCAAGTTCGCAGTGATCCAAGAGTTACTTTGGCAGCATCTACAACACACACATTAACAAATGATTGTATTGGTACTGGTGCTTTTACCACTACACAGTTGCAGCCTGGGGATTATGTTGAAGCTGTGTGTTTGATTAAACTTGGTAACGGAACTACAGCAGCTGGTATTAACCGCATAAACTTGCAAGTTATAGCAAATGACGGTACAACATCATTTGACTACAATGACTTACAGTTTGATCTTAGTGACACAACAGCATTACCTCTAGCTGGAAGTGAATTCATGTGGCTGAGAAGCCCAAGAGTTTTAGTACCAAACTATTCTGGTTCTGGCAACCATTACATTAGGACTAGATTAAACATTGGTACTACTGCGGCAGGGGCTGGAACTATTGATGTATTGGCTTTTGATACAAGACCAGTTTCTTTGGTCTAATTTAAATTAAGGTAAACTCAAACATGAACCTATTTTCATCACTAACATTCTTCATAACAACAGTTGTCATAGGTTCTATCTTAGCTATCCTCCTGTACGTTAAATCCCCACGCAAATACTTTAAGACCAAGGAAGGTCTTGGTGTTCTGCGTGGAATACTCATAGTAACTACTGCTGTAATTGTTTTAGCTGTAGGTTCAACCTTTTTCAATAAAGCTGAAGCTTTTGAGTATGGTGGATTTAAGTATTTAGATTCTGCTGAGGTGTATCTCGGCTTAGAAGACACTGTAGGTAAAGTATCACCAATGTGTGTATCTAATCGAGATACTTTAGATGGGGGTAATTCAGACCGACTAACGTCCAACCTAGGTGTTGAAGCTGATCTAATTACAACTCAAGATGGAATGGCGAGTGTATCATTCAAATACACCCACCACTCATGTGCATTCAACCCGGATAATCGTGGGTATGATGCGGCAGGGATAGTTTTCAAATACCAGCTTTGGTAATTTTTAAATACAAGCTTTGGTGAGATTGTTAAGACCCAGAGCTTCACGGATAGATTGTGGGTGAAGGGATTCACCTATCTCCTTATATATCTCTTCCTCTGTGCCTACTTGAGTTAGCTCAATGGGCATATCTTCATCTAGCCAGATATTCTGAGCTAACTCTTCTTTACTGTAAAACCTTACAGCATAATTCCTTTTAAGCCATAAGCTTAACCCTTCTGTAATACAATCCCCCACATGATCGAACAATGTAATTTGCATAACAACCTCATTATTTCATCAAGTTAGTTAGCTTATCACCATAACGCTTTTGAGTTCTGTAATCAACAGCTTGAGCACTACATATCGCATTAGTTATCCATGCAGAATCTAATCGCTCAGCTCCTGTCACAATTACCCCCGCATAACTCTTACTCCCTGTTAGTTCTTCCTTCCTCAATCTCTTCCCATTCTTGAATAAATCCAACTCCACAAAGAAATCCCTGTTATTGTAGCCAAGCTCCCACAAGTATTCAGAAAAACCTAAGAACTCACCTTTATTCTCTTTAACCAGTTGTTCAGCCACGCTAATATGCTCAACAGCTTCATCAGACAGGTTATATACACCATTAGGTAAGCAAATTGAGGTATAAGCCCCAACAACTGGACCTAGTTTAACATTGGAATCTACTTTAGCTGGTATATAGCTCGCGTAAGACTCCTCTTGAGCCAATATAACCCCCTTTTTAGCCACGTTCTCTTCTTGGGTGCTACATAGGTATAGGGTATGCTGAAATACCGGTAGAATCGGGTTGTGGCTGATTATAATGTCTCCACTGTTCTTATCTTGCTGTAACCAATTTTCAACCTCAGAGAGAGTTAAGAAGTAATCGAACAATACACTGTCAAAGTTAGCTGTGATACAACCCTCTGCGACAGCTGACTCTAACAACCATCTGATCGGATAACGTAAAATACATTGTTGATAATAGAAAGAACTAGGTACTCGTTGAAAACTCATAGCATTTTTACTCACATACCTCTTCGTAGTAGTATTGAAACTCCGCATCCTTCTCAATACGCTTGGGGTAGATCGCTAAGAGTTTATCGTAGTAGGTTCCTGTATCCTTATCAACAAAGGAGAATACCCCATTAACACAAGCCACTTCAAATGATGAATAGAGTTTTACCTCAGCCTTTTCAACATCAGGCATAACAATTTCAATATCATCCGGTAAGAACTTCCCACCAGGAATCCACATAGACCACAGGAGTTTATGAATACTATTTATCAAAGCATCTGAATAATGGAGATCAAGAGATTTAAGATGCAACTCTAAATCTTCTAAGGATGTCTGATTGTAAAGTTCTTGCCAACTCACTTTTGTGTTGTAATAATCTTTATTTCCAATTTTCACGGTATTCACCTTAATATTCACCTTAATTTAAAAGTTGACAACTCTAGTTTTTTGTGTGTTCATTAGCTAATTTTAATATAAAATCCTTATATTTTTTCCAAAAACCTAAAGCCTCGTAATGCATAAAAGCAATTCTAGCATCATCAAAAGATTCCCAAAAAGCCTCGTAATGCATAACAGCAATTCTAGCATCATCAAAAGATTCCCAATCTGCGATTGAATGATATTGACAGCCAATTGACATATGTGTATCTTCAATTGTAATTGGCCAGCGTAGTCCTGTTATATGTATCGGAGTTTTTGATACTGAGCCGTAAACTTCAGCTAAGCCGTAAACTTCAGCTGAGCCGCGAACTATAGCTGAGTCGCGAACTATAGCTGAGTCGCGAACTACAGCTAAGCCGCGAACTATAGCTGAGTCAAAAACTATTGCTGAGTCGAGAACTATTGCTGAGCCGCGAACTATAGCTGAGCCGCGAACTATAGCTGAGTCGCGAACTACAGCTAAGCCGCGAACTCTAGCTGAGTCGTAAACTACAGCTAAGCCGCGAACTCTAGCTGAGTCGTAAACTCTAGCTGAGTCGCAAACTTTTGCGTCATCAAAAATCCAACAATCACCGTCTTGGCTCAAATTTTCTTCTGACTCTACCCAACCACCAAGATCGCCAGCTTTAACACTCATTTTGGAAATATCTTTTAAAGCCCGAATTCTATGAAGTGTTTTTCCATCAAAATCCAAAGTTTCAGAAGTAAGTTCGTATTTCATATAATCACCTTAAATTAAATAGTCATTCATAACATTAGATCGACCTCGGACATAAGCGTCTCGATCTCGATACTTACCCCTAACCCTGTCACCATCACTTGGGTCATTCTTTAGATTAAGCACTTCCGGCTTAGACAACTTTCCCAGTGGTATCAATAATCCTTCATACTTAATTAGCTGAGTCTTTAATGTTTGAACGGATTCTGACATCAAATCTTTCATCTTGAGTGAACTGTCCGACTCCACTAATAAACTACACAATAATCGCTTATCGGTATATGTGTTATTGAAGTCAATTTGAACATCCAGATAGTCTTTACCGTCAATGGTGACATAGGAGATTGGCATAAAGGTTAGTCTCTAAGGTTTGTTTGTCGATTGTAGACTTTTTATCTTCCCGGCACCATCACTCTTCTCTAATGCTTTTTCCAGTAGGAATGCTTGGTTCGGTAAGGAGTACATATTAGCAAATGGGATTTCTTGTTCAGACAACCATTCCAGCAGATACTCATAATCCTGTGTGTAACCTTCTATCAACAAGATACAATCATTCCTTGAGGGTATCCTGGGAATATCTTTGTTATCCCACAAGTATTCCCTCACAACTGGGAGTGCTTTCAATGATGCTTGATCTGATGATACCCAAGTTGTGGTTCCATCTTCACCAACAGCTTCTGAGGTATTGTCAGCACCTTCCTCTAATTCCAATATCCAAATCTTTTCAATTGTCATTTAAATCGCCTTTAATTAATATTTCTTCTGACCTTTCCTAGTTGCAGTGCCTCTAGCATACTTGAATGCTGTCCCTGTTGCAAGCTTCTTTTTCAAGTCATCCACTGTTCTGGATACCCTAACTGAATATAACCCAGCTCCATACTCTTCATCAATCCTCTGCTGAGCTACCATCCTGTCACGACAACTCGGTACATATACTCGGTTTAAATTCCAATCTACAATGTAGAAAAGATGTGGGTCTTTGAAGTCAAGTTCATTATACACTTCCCGTTGTACAACGACTAAAGGTTTAGCCTTCTTGTTTGTTGTCATAAGTGTCTGAGTCTCCCATTAGGAAGTTTATGATCTGTTTAACCCTATCTTCTTTTCTCCCTGCCGGTACTTCACCAATCTCTGAAGAGATAAATCTCTTGTCATCCTTCGCAGTAACAATCTCCTGTGCTTTCATCTGAGCTAACTTGTACTCCCTAGCCCAAGCTATATCCTTTCCATATTTCTCGCCCAAAGTTTTCAATGGATGACAAGACATGTCATTATCATTACACAAAAGTTGTAAGTCGTCAAACCTAACTTGTAAGAGATTGCGAGCAAACGTAGGTAGCTGTTCCCAGGTTGTGGCTCCACCCGCAGGTATCTTGTGATCTACGTCCACTTGTGTTTGTGTAAAGTATTCCCCACACCCATCACACTTGAACTTAAACTTACGCCTCGTGCTCAAATCCAGATCAGGCTCCTTCCGACTCAGCTGAAACGCTAACTTGGTTGGACAACTCATCCAATGCAATCTCAACCCCTGTACACACAAGCTCACCAGCTGGCTTTCTGCATCATATCTTGAGTTATAGCCATCATCCCTAAGCTTCTTCAAAAAAGCGTCTAATTCAGCCCTCAGCTTTGCCAGATCAGCCTCAGATGGTATGTTGTATGGTTTTGTTGAATCAGATAACAACTTAGACTTCTTTGGCTTAGCTCCCGCCTTCCTCTTCCTCCCCTTAAACCCTCGCATGTGTTTAATCCTTCTGATCTGAAGCTGTTATGCTTAAAAAATCATGACCGTTTGAATGAGTTAGCCTGTGATTTGACGCTGCATCAAAAGAATGAATAAAGATGGCGTTATTAGAACCACTCAACTTTAACCAGCGCTCTCGTTGATAATCATCTTCAATCCAATATTGTTGTGGATTTACACTTCTAGGTTTACTTGAAAACAACAAGTCAAAGGTTAAGCTCTCATTATATATTTTAGCGTAAAGCTTTTGCGGTAAATCAGTTTTCATCGTTATCATGCCTGTAAATAGTTGCTAACACACCAGTCCAGTCGCACGCAGCTTTTGTATACGGATTATCATGAACCTCTCGATTAGTCTCTTGCACAAAGTCCGTGATAAAATGAATACATTTGCACTTATGTTCATCCTCAACCGCTAAGATTTGCTCAGCAGAATCATCAATAAACCAATCCGCATTCCTGACCAAATAAGCCTTTTCTTTTGGATTCTTACCTGTTAAGAATATACCGTCTACAAGCCCAAAGTGCTGGTGAAGCCACTTACATTTAGATTTAGAATGATTACCAGTACATCGACTGGCTATAAAAATTTCATAACCTTTATCTTTAAGCTCTTTCAAAGCTTTCACAGAACCCTCTATGGGTTGAACACCCTCATACAAAGTGCAACTCTTCCAAAAAGCCATGGGGTCGTCATATTCCGGAATGTCAAACATAGCGGCTAAGTTGTACGGTAGTCTCGGGTAAGTTGAACTTCCGTCATAATAACGGTGCCAGGTTTTACCTGAATCATTAAGCTCATACCTCATCATTAAATGAGCATACCACAAGGCACCCATATTACACAGAACACCATCCATATCAACAATTATAGTCTTAGCTCTTTTGTTTGTCATAATAAAACCTCATCATCTTAGCAGCTTCTAAGATCAAGTTGTTAATGTCACCACTATTCCAGACAACATAATCCGCCATGTTGCGTGTAATTGTCATACTTGATCTATCTTCTGGTGGTTTACGATAACCGTCATCCACCCAGACAATTAGGTCAAACAATCCTTCAGCTTTACAAGCCTCTAATTCTTTAATCTCACGCATACCTACGTAAACATCATTCTCTGCAAGAATACTCTTACTCAGACGAGTTAAGTCTGGTTGGTTGTAAGAAAAGATTAACTCCTTCCACTCAGCCCTATGATTAACTCTATCATCAAAACATTCTTGCACAGTTTTGTAACCATATTTCTCCGCAAGAACTGGCATGATAACTTTCTCTGCACAAAATAATGAAGATGAACAGAACTTCAAACCCCAACAGTCTGCCAAGATTTGTGCAAAAGTATCTTTACCATGGCGAGCATTGCCAAGGATAAGCAGTTTTGGTTTAACCATAGGTTCTGATTTAGGTTCAATTTCGGGTTTATGCTCCGGGTGGAAACCTACAATGTCAATTAAACCAACTTTTCCGTTAAAATAGCTGCCGTTATTATTGTAACACGCAAGATAATTAATTTCATCTGCTGCGAAGCAATCGTGCGGATACATTTCAGCCTCTTGGTCAAATTTTTCATAGATCATTTCAACACCATCCCGCCGAATCAACCTATCTCCTGGCTTGCATTGTGTCATATCGAATGTCATAAATATTATCCTATCTCAATACTTACTTCGTGGTTTTCTTCTTTAAGTACTTTTTCTAATTTTGTTAGAAATGTCAGTAAGTTTTCTAAATCTACTCTGTTTTTTAACACTAAACCTGTGTCATCATAATACTTAGACTTCAGGAGAGTCTTTAGTTTCTTCTTGGCTTCCAATAACTTTTTATTGAAATCTTTATTAATCCCACCAGGCGTTGTAATGTCCTTCCATAAATCATACTCTATGAACAAACCCTTGTACTTAATCAAATCATAGAAATCTTTAGAGAAAACTACAGTTGGTTTATTTGCAACCAAATCCCAATCCATACTCATAAAATAACCTCATTTTACCACCAGCTTTGGTGACAGATTGTATACGAATGTTGTGGGTTATCGCGCCTTAGTTTAGTTATGGTATCATAAATAAGAGCTGTGTTAGTTGTTATTTTAATATCCGGGCTAAGATAACAGATACAAGTTGGCTCTCTACCATCTTCGGTGTAAAACCCGTCTAAAGTTTTTTCAATCCAGTAGATCATACCTTTTCCTCATATAATTTAAAATAAGATATACCACATCCTTGTGGTAACTTTACATCAACCCCACAAACGTTTACGGATATTCTCAAGACTATCATCCTGCAAAAGAAGTCCATTCAAGAATACATTACGTAAAGCTCCAAAACATTCTTGCTCCTTACTTTGTTGGTCGTACAACACAAAGTCATCACCTTCTTTCTCAACCCTTAAAAGACCTTTGGCGGATTTCTTCAGCCCAGAATCTGTAACCGGGTCTTTGTAAAGGTCGTAACCTTTACCGTTAACTTCGGTATAAGTAGCCTTCACAGCCATACCCAAAGTATCCCGTGTTACATGTTGAAGAGTATAACTACCAACACCAAAAACAATGTTAGTGGAAGCAAAACCTTTCTTCTCCAACCTTGAGAACACCTCTTGTGCTACCTGCAAGGTAATACTGTCCCCGTAGATCAAACCTATGTGACTGTCTAATACTTTATAACCTTGCTCTGTAACAGTGCCACCAAAAATATCCCATAACGTTTCAATAGAGCCTTTTTGTTCTGGTGTCAATTCAATCTCTTCAACACTTCTAAGAGAGATGCGATAAACATAATAATACTGATAATCACGACGATCCCACTCAATTTCAACCGTAACTTTGTAGTAATTGTCTTGGAATTTGAAGATTTTACTTGGTAGATACTCTCCACACACTCCATGCGGTGTTTTCTCACGTACTTCATCAACAATCTCGCTTTTTGCTAAAACCTTAAAAGTTTCAAAGTCATCACACTCTTTAGTAAGATCAGAGATGACTTCACCACAAATAATATCAACAGGATTACCACTGTCAGGACGAATAACCACCTTACTCAAGCCGAGTGCATTAGCTGGGCGGGTAAGAATATCGTCTTTCAAACGTGGCAGATATTCAGTTAACACTTTCCAATAATCAAAACCATCCGATACCAGACTAACAATACCTGTTGGGTAATCTTCTGTAATCCATTTCTTGAATGATTCAAACTCCCCGCGTACAGCAGTTCCACTGCATTGAATACTATGCTCACTGGCAGGGACACTTGTTGCCACAAACTCTTTTGTTACATCTGCATTATAGTAATCTTCCAGCAATTCGATGGCAGGAATAGTGTCTGTACCACAAGATGATAACAAGAATGCTGCACCATTAATAGCTGCATCCTGTCGCCCACTCATACCACGAAAACTAAAGTCGTGTGCCTGGAACATGGTGAAATCTAAACTACCTGTTGTCTTCAAGGCATAATCATTGATTAATCTGCGATACTCATACAAAGTAGTGGCTGTTGTAATGGGCTTCCAAAGAGAAGCTGACATTACCGTCTCAAGATAGTTTGTGAGCCAGGCAAAGCCTTTGTGTGTATTTACAATAGTCAGCAGAGGAACCTTAATGTTCACACGACTACCTTCTGGTAAAGCTTTGATCATGATAGGTAAGAAACCTAGATCATGCAATTTTTCAAAGTGTTCCATGGGTACAGCATCCGGCCCAAGATAACCATCAACAAGACGCTTGAACTTACCAATAGCCTCTTCTTTTGGTTTTGAAAAGAACTTGGTATTCCACTCTTCAATCAAGTACTCTTTAATGAAGTATTGTAACCCAAAGAATACCACCTTGTTATCATAGTCTGGTAATTTGTTAAAATGCTTGGCTGAGCGGGCTGTCAAATTGGAGTAAATAACCTCCGTACCAGGCTCCATAAAGCCTTTGTGGGAGAGTTTGTAGCTGTCAGTGTTTATTAATGTCATGATACTTAGTCCTGTGAATTGAAGTTGTCAATGTCTTGTTTTGTGATGTAATTAGCCACAAGTTGGTACGGATACAGATTATCAATGATTCCTCTGAAGATGTCAAGACCTTTCGAGAAGATACCATGACTCACAAATAAGTTAACTTTGACAGCACCATTTTGTTTTAACTTTTCAGCCAAAGGTATGAACGTACCACCGCCATCACAAATGTCATCAATGATCCAGCAAACCTTACCTTTAAGGTCTGTTGTAGATGTTAGTGTCGTATCTACAATTTTCCCTGTACTTACGTCTCGTGTTTTATTAGCAATACATACATGAGTTGATTTACAAAAACCCGAGTCTAGGTCTTGCTGAAGCTTTTTCACCTTAGCTACAGAACCTTTATCTGGCGATACCAATACATCCCCAGACTCTATAAGCCAATCTGGAACAAGATGGTGTTGATGAATAACCTCTATCTCATCAAACAAATGTTCAAAGTTTTTGTAATAATCGCTGTGAGGGTCTGTCAATATAAGCCTGTTGAACCAACCAAGATTACCTATGGTATAGAAAAATATATCCAATGGTAGGCAATTCCCATCTTCAAACACTCTATCAGCTCTGGCGTGAGGTAAGTAGTCAAGTTGTAGTTCTTTGTTTTGAATGCGTGGATATTTTCTATCCACAGCATCCACTAACTTCATGATCTCCCAAAGGCACTTATCTGCTTCCATACCCTTAGAATGTACGTGGATGGCAATATCCGTTGGGTCTTTAATGCCCGGATCAACGATCTTCAAGTTACTGCTTCCATCGGAGAATTTTACACTCTCCACCTTTACGTAGTGATTATCAATAATTAGGTCGATCTGCATACCTCTTCCTCATATAATCAAGTTTTACAAACATGGGACTACCAAAGCCATCCTCAACCTCATGCAAGACGGTTAAACCTCGCCAATGATGATTACCCTGATACCCCTTGTAAGATTCATCAAACGGGTAACAAGCCCCAGCAATAATCCCGAGCTGCTGCTTACCGTCTATCGTAGAACGGCAACAGAAGTCTAAACACTGCTTATGGCCAGCTACAAAGCTACGACCAACAGTTTTAAGCTGGTTAGCCGCTGTACCCGTGTAAGGCTTTCCCGTAAATTCATTAGCCAAATAATGCACAAAGAAGATACCACCAATCTCAATAGGTTTCAAGAATGGTATAACTTCCCAACCCATATCTTTCAGTGGTAACTTAGCCGTACCAACAAAACCGTCTAACTCTGGCATATCGTTTGCTAAGCGATCCAACCGTTCTTCGTGATTACCCATACAGAATACCAGGCGAGGGTGCCAGTTGTCAACCGTATTCAGCTCATTCATTAGCAGCTGCATACCTTTGTTCCCAGCTTCAATGTCTTGCTGTAGTCTTCTCCCTTCAAAAGACTTCTTACCTTTGTCATAACTTGATAGGCTCGGGAAGTCATAATGATCCCCAATATGCACAATGACATCTGGCGTCTTGTCTGCTAGAAACTTACCCACCCAAGACATATAGGATAAATCTTCTGTAGGCTTACACTGGGTATCTGCAATTACTGCTATCTTCAGTGGTTTGTTGGGTTTTTCTTGCCGCGATTTGTATGAAACTGGTATTAGGTTATCAGAATGCCTGGATAACTCACACAACGCATTATTGTCATCATTCCCACCATCTGAACCAATAACAAGCCTACTATCATTCATTAAACCCTCACCAAACCAAGTAGACCCACTCAGATACGCCTGTACGGTTCTAGGAGCAAGATTTAATAAGGTGGCTATAGCCCTACCGCTCATACCTTGAATGCGGCTTAATTCGCGTATTGTAGCCCTTGTAGATGGGTCTTTTAAACCGTTAAGATCATTCGTCATTCGCTTGTGAACTCTTGTTGTTTTTGTGTAAGAACTTTTCCAACTTTTCAACCGTCAATCTGTCTGTTTTAGACTTACGCATATACGCACAATCAATAATTAATTGTAAGGCATGTCTCCAATTGGTTGTAACCGTGTCACCTTGCCAGCTTGTGTAAGTTGAATCACCTTCACCAAACCATTGCTTGTATCGTTGAAAGACTTTAGTGATAGCATCTACATCTGTTGTACAATCTTTTAAATCTTCGTAGCAAGTCTTTGAACCATACGTTGGGGATTTACCTGTAATGGCTTTAACAATTTGTCTTGGGCAATATTGATCTGTTTCCCAATCACCCATCAACATTTGGTAATACAAGAACAACCTACCAAATCCTTTAACACCTCTGTCTTTCTCATATTTCAGCCAACCAAATTCATTCTCATTGAATGTAAGCTCTTTTGTATCGGGATTGTATAGCCAACCAATATTAGATCGAGCATCTTTGTCATAAGTTACGCCAACAAACTTCTCACCGTCCAGATAACCTTCATACATGCGTTGAGCAACCATCTGGTCAGCTTCATCCCCAGCAACGATTCTAGCCCCCTTATATTTGATTAAATAATCCTTGGCCTGCTGTAGATTAGGTGGACGCATTAGCTTTAAGCGCCTGTGTTTGTATTGTTCTGGTAGAGGTAAATCCAACCTGAAGTTATCATGCCCGGACAGATATATCTCATATTGCTGTGTACCAACTTGTTCTAATATCCCATCAATCTTACGTTTCATTGCATTGATGGTATGTGAGATAGGTTCGCCTTCTTGATCTTCCTCTATCTCGTAAATCTCCAACATTTCTGATTGCTTGGGTTTTAAGAAATTATTAAACTCAGTTTTAGTTTTAAACTCAACAGATACCCCTGTTTCTTTATTCTTAACCCTAATGAATCGTTGGTTGGTGATAGCTGCTGAAGTATAAGCAATTTCGTCACCATCCAATATAGCCAACACCTTTTGATTTGTTTTATTCACAAAGCTACCACCAACTCGATTTTAATTTTAAATAAGACCCAATGCCTCTGCCCGCACAATCGCCGCAAGCTTTCGGTCTGCATCTTCTTGAAGCTCTTCTTGCTGACGTACGGCTTTTACCAACAAGTTAAACTCAGCAGGCTTCATGAGTTCAGACTCTTTAACCGAATCTAAGATTTCTTTAGCTCGCAGTTTTAACAAGTCTTGTTGGTTTAGATTGTTTACCATTTCAATAGCATATTGTTTCAAGAGTTCTTGAGAGTTCATATTTGTGTTTTCCATTTAAGTTATAAAATAAAAAGCCCCAATTAAGGGGCTGTGTTTAAAGGTAATACAAAGTTAATTAAAAAGGAATGTCATCGTCAAACGCTGGGTCAGCAGGGGTTGGCGGTTCAGACTTCTTAGTTTTAGGTGCTGTCGCAGGTTGATCTGGTGCGTCAGAGTCGTCATCGTCCGCAGCCTGTTCGTTAGCCGCAGCATTCTGGATTTTAGGTTTAACCTTAATGGTTACACCTAAGTCTTCATCAAAGTATTCACTACCACTAGCACCTTCATAAGGTACGTGCTCAAGAACAACTAAACGGTTCAATACAGCATTAAAACCATCTTTACCATGTGTAACGTACAGTTGCACATTACAGATAGAACCATTGCCAATATCTTTTGTGAAAGGTTCACCAGTAGAATCCAACACGTCTGGTGGGTTGTTATCACTACCTGTTTTAGTTACCGTTTTACGAGCAAAATCCTGACAAAAAAGCTTATCATAAGGTGCCCACACACTAGGTTCTCCCTCAGCATTCTCCAATGGATACTTCAATTTGTTTCTATTTTTACCCTTGGTGATTTTGGTTACACCAATTTGTGGAAAGCCTTTATTGATACCCATATCCAGAAGCTTTTCTTTTGTAGCTTCATCTAGGACAACTGAAACTGACCAAGCGTATTCTGGTTCATCTGTGGGGTTTGCAACGTATCCGGCCTTGGGTTTATGAACACAGGCATATAAGACAGGAACATTTTGCAAAGTTACGTAGTAACTCTCTTTCTTACCGTCTTTGGCTTTTTGAGCTACACGCATTACAGCATCTGTTGAAATTTTCAAAGTACTCATATTTTAATTTACTCGCTTTTGTTGTTGGAAACTTTTTTAGATTGTTCATGTTTATTATGAATAGCAATGTTATTAGAGATAACTTGCCAAATCATACCCAGTAGTGTTGCTATTGTTAAACCTAAAATAACAATTAATATAATGTTTTCGTTCATCGAACCACCTTCATTACTCCCGTTTTAGTGTTGCATTGTAAAATGTGTACATTGTTAATGTTAGATAAGATACCCATATCAGCTAACATAGTTTTAATGTTTCGCTTGTGGTTCCTGGCCACACTTCTGTTGTTGTGTTCTGCTAGGATGTGATTTTGTGTTGAAATAATCGTATACTTGTTCGACATATGTTTAGTGCTCTGCATTGTTGTTAATTTTCAATAATACTTTCTTCAACGGTGCCGTCATCAACACCATCATCGCTATCAGCGAAGTTAATTAACTTCCATGTCCTTTCAATATAGTAATTATAGTCTACATTCCATTTAAAATCTTTAATGTTGTTGGTGACAGTACATAACTTACCCGCTTCTATCTCAAACCTACGGTCTGGTGACTTAACGGTTTTCTTACCAACTATCTCATAACCTTTCTTAGTAAACCTAGCTATATCAACTTCTTTCTCTACAGCCACTTTGTCCATGGTTTGATTGTCAACCAATATAGTAACTTCCATAAACTCTTTTAATGGTGGCATTATCTTAACCAAACTAACACCATCTTCAGAAATGTAATATCGAGTTATGTTCTGACATTCTTGTTCAGACCCGTCTGCTCGAATACCTATCAATTTGCTAGAGCGAGGTACTTTAGTTCTCAACTGAAAATCATAAACGTCTTTGTGGTTGCGTATAAACTCTTCAGGGTCTGTATTGTGTACAAGATAAGCCTCAGCAGCCTTCTTAACCACAAGAGCTGAGTGGTTCTTGTTGTGTGGTAAGTTTACGTATTCATAAGCACCTTTCGCCTTAAGCTCACCTAGAGCTTCTTTATAAGTATGAGAATGTTTATCATAAACAGCTACGTAAGAATTAACATCACGTATAACCATTTTACTATAATCAACTCGTTCAAGTTCCAGTTTTGTAATGTTCTGCCACCAACTGATAATTGAAGCAACTTGTTCATCTTGCGACCTTTTACGTTTAAATGTCAAACCATCTGTATTTACTTGAATGATTTTTAAGCCATCTAACTTCAATAGTCTTTCCACAATCATACACAATGACAACTGACCGTTAATAGTAATCATCATCGTAAACTTAGGGTCGTAAAATGGACTAAACTTATCATTACTTTTACCATAAGTACCATTGAGTGCTAGTTTCAACATAGCATTCTCAGCGGTTTTCTTACCAAAAGTCTTTCTCAAGTTGTATAAGTATTCATAAATATCACAAAACTTCTCGCCAAGATGTTCTGGATAAATCTTATTCTTGATAGCTAAGTTAGGGTAATAGCTTGATACATCCTCATCTTCGATTATAAAGTCGTTATCAGCTAAGATGACTTGTTTCTCAAGAGAGGCATGTATACCACCAGTACCAAACACATATTCAAGACCATCCACAACCACATTCAAAGACTCAGCAACTCTGTGGCAGAGGTAGTAGCTTTTCTTAAAACCACCACCAAGCTTCTCGGGTAGTTTAGCCTTAAGCTCTAGTTCTTCTATCCAACACAGGCTATTATCCTTTTTATAACATTCAATGTCAATAGCTGTTGGCTCATTTTTTAACTTTTGTCTAACAACTTTCATGTTGGCATACCTGGCGACATCACCGAGGTCACACTCACGGATGTTAGAGAACACACCTTTTGTCTCGCTGATTGTCTGAACCTTCATCCAAGCCAACACAGCCCTGAATTCAGGCCGTTCAAACTCAACGTAAGGGAAGATACAGGTGGAGAGATCAATCGTGCTTCTTTCCGTCTGTATGGGCTTCCTAGACACACCACCGTTGTTGTTAGCAACCTCATTATAACAAGGTACGCCAGCCTTCTCCAATTCCATCACAAAGTATTCAGCACCAATTTTAGGGTCGTTCCAGTTCATGGCATTCAACCCATAGTCTAGCTGTAACTTTTCCCGAAAGGCTATTTGTTCAAGGTTTTCTTCATAGAATTTCACAGTCTCCTTTACATCATGGATGTTATACTTAATCAGTTGGTCGATCTCACTTGACGTTAATACCTTTCCAACAGGGAATGGTAAGTCTTCGATGTTCTCAGCCCTACTGTTAAATTCAATCATCTTAAGTGATGTTGCCTTATTCTTGTTATCAAAATGATTGATTTTAAACAAGTCAATCTGAGGTATCACCATTTCATTTTCTTTTACCAAGTATCGCCACTTCTGATCAGTGTAACCAGCTTGGATGACTTTGTTAGCAAACTGATAAATCTTCTTTACCGAAACATCTTGATTTTTGATGATGTAGTGTAACACAGGGTAGTCAAACCCGAGACTGTTAAAGCCGACCATTCTACCTTTTGACTTATAGATAGATCGTAAATGATCTAGCATTAAATCTCTATCATCCCGCCTGTTTGATATTTCAAAGACCTTGATCTTTCTTTTATCATAATCTGCAATACAAAGTAAGAAGCAATTTGGATATGTCTCAATATCCCAAACGTGATCTGTCATTAACTCTTCTCATATCTTATGCTATATTTGTTAAAAGTCAATTTCCTCCATAATACTTGAGGAAACACCTAAATCGTCAGAACTTTGTTGATCAACTAAAATATTCTTACTTTCTTTAGATGATTCAACCGAAGGTTTTACATTACCGTTAAAGAAGTCATCAAAGTCATATTGCTGCCTTGTAACCGGGTCATAGTAATACTTACCTACTGGGCCAGTTTCACCACCACGAGCCTTTGGTAATGATATGTGAGTGGTATTCCTTTCAACCTCAGTAGCGGCCATCTTGTTGCGATTCAGTACAATGTTAATGTCAGCACTTTGAACACTACTCCCTGTACCCAATACATCATACTCGTTTACATCCCTAACCTTACCATCCTTATCTGGCGGTGGTTTTCTGGTATGAAGTACGTTTATAAATACTAAACCCTCCTTTTTCATCAACTTCTGCCACATAAAGAAGTTCTCAGCCTCACCTTGCGGTAAAGATCGCAACCAATCTGTCAGTGGGTCAAAGATAAACATCTTACTGTCATACTGTTTCCATGCTCGATCTACTTGCTTCTTCAATACCTCAATAGTCCCATCACGTTCATCAATTATATGAAACCTGGCCCTATTGTCTTCATTGTAAACTAAGTTTTCAACAAGAGATTTAACCTCTGGCTGGTTAATATAGGCCATAGCATCATGCCCATCTGTGAACCAAGTTAAATTCTTTTTCAAGTATAATGAATAGTGGTCAGTTAACAACTCACCAGCAGTTCTTTCTAAACTAATTATTGTTGGTACAATCGGACTGTTAAAGAACCAATGTTGCTCAAGATTATCTGAGAAAAAACTCTTACCAATCGATGTATCACCAATGATGTTTACAATAGCACCAGTGGAACGTATACCACCTCTCAGCTTCTTTTCAATCTTATGCAAGTATGGTGGTAAGGTAATCTTAGGTGCTGTTAAAAACTCTTCAACCTCACTCATTGCATCAGCAGCAGATTTAATACCACTAGGTACATAATCCTTGGCATTGAAGAAATCCCTAACTACTTGCTTCTCTTTACCTTCCTCTAACAACTTGTGGGGGTCTTTACCTGACCAAGTAACTATCTTGACTTTGTTAGCTGGTAATATCTTCGCACAAGCTTCTGTTGCCTTTATACCAGCCTCATCATTATCAAGACCTATATAGATTTCTTCATACTTGTCAATCTTATCATAAATACGACGAAGTTGTTTTACCAAACCTTGCTCACCAACCGTACCTGCTACAACATGTGGCATAAACTCAGGTGTTTTCTTTTCGTCATAATACATCTTCAGACAACCATAGGCTGCTACCTTGTCATTCTCACCACCTACAATTAACAGTCTTTTATTAGCAGACTTATAGCAAAGCAAGCCGCTCAAATCACACTCACTACCCGTCTTACCCACTTTGGTAAAACTTTTAGGTAAAATTCTTATCTTAAACCCAGTTACAGAACTTTCTTCAGATTCAGGATACCAAACTTCAACAGGAATTCCATTGTTGTTTGTTTTAACCATGTGACCAAAGAACTTCAACCACTCAGGTTTCAATTTACGATAAGGTTTGTCTGTAAATCCTATTACTTTCTTAAACTCAGCAAGTTGTTCCCTTGTCAAAGGTTCTTGTTTCTTAGTGAAGTGTTTTTTTGTTTGTTGGATATTCCCAGACGAACTATCCCCATAAAGATAACCATTCAAAGAAGTACTCTTCAGATCACTCTTACTAAAGTATTGGCGACAAGACCAGCAAAAACCATCGTAAAATTCCTCTTCATCTTCTCCATCGGTTTTTAAGTACACACATAATGCGTCAGATGATTTACAAGGTTCTTTGTGGTCAAGTTCATTGGCAACACAAGCGAACTTCTGATCTAGTCTTATACCGTTATTCTTAACTTCATCATCATTGATATTCTTATTGTTCTTTGCAGCTTCACTCATAACGTAGATTTTCTCTTAATTCTAAAATAAACCATCATCCCAACCCAAAGTATGTTAGCTAGAAGAACAGCTATCCCTGCATAAAAACTCCATGTCTGACCGAGATGTGGGTAATAGAATACATTCCACAAACCCCAACAAGCGAAGAATGCTGTACTCGCTATACTCACACCTTTGACACACTTGTCAATGTAAAGCTGTCTACAATTATTTAATACAAAGAATGCTGCTAATAATTGAAACATGGAGTTTATTGTGTCCATAAACTTACTACCTTCTACAATTCATGTCTATTCAAAAACTCTAACTTCCTTAATCTTAGGGAATACTTCGGTTATTGAGTCAACAAGATTATCTGTTTCACAGCCAGAATATGAATAGTATGACCACTCAGCCTTAAAGTATCTACCGTCTACTTGGATAACAGCCCAGCAATACTCTCCACCACCTTCTTTACCAACATGCCCATCTTCCCACACAAAACCATCTAGTTCGTGATAACCCATAAATACTTCAACGATGTCATTATTGAACCTTTCATCATAGTCTAATTTTGAATTGTAACCTTCTTCTTTAATCAAAGTTTCTACATATTTTGATTTTAAAAATTCAACTGCACTCATATTAGTTTCTCGCTCTTTTGGTTGTATTACTGATAAAATGTTTTTAAATATATTCCCATTAGGCTTATAGAAAAATTCTATATTCTCCAGAATGAACCTACTCGCCCAACCCTTAGTTAGAGAAGTCACAGTCTTCTCTAATGACCAAGACCACACCTGCTGATAAGAATATCTACCAGGTTTGTGAACTAACCACCTTTCCGTAGCAATCACAGAAATCTCTTCCATGAACATTCTGACCTTATCTTCAAAGGTCAAGGCGTCAAACTTAACTTTGTCAATCAAAACTTCTTGATCGTCTTTTAAACACTTAGTGTAAACTGGTTTGTCTGGTGTTGCTGCCAACTCGTGCAAGTAATCATGGTCATAAACGTACTTGACATGATCATTAAAGAAGCTTTCCTTGGACTTATTCAAAGACAAAAAATCTTTTGTTCCATGTACGTTTTCCCAGTGTTTGAGTAAAGCCCCATATAGAGGTTTGTTGATCTTAGCACCCAGCTTTTTCATCTGTAAAATAAACTTCTTATGCTTGTTCCAAAATATTGGATAAGACATATGACTAAGTTTTATGGTGTATAGATCATCCAAGCCAGCACACCTAAGTTCACCCTTTGGTTCAATCAGTGTTAAAATACTTTCTGGTACAACAGATATATCCAACTTACTGCCATACTTCTCAACTTGTTCCATAAGAAAAGGATCATTCAATAGTTTAGACTTTTGCTCTAAGCTTGAACACCAGACGTCTAAGTCTTTACCATTCTCTACTTTTAGGAGGTGTTCAGATAAAGCCCTTGATCCTACAGTAATCATCTGAATACCTTTTACAATTTATAAATAATTGTATTTTGCGTCTCGTCAAAATGATCCGCTGCAAATTCAATAAGCTCAAGTACAATCTCCCAATCTCCACCAGCGCGATCAGAACCAATCTTGAAAGGTAAACCAAGCTTGAGGGGTGCTAAACCATTACCTGAACGCATATTGTTAACAAGCCAGAAATCACTGTAAACGTCGAAGATACCTTTAGAAAATGCACCATAATTTAGCTGTCTTTTATCTGTACCAAAGTTATATTGAGCAAAAATATTGTGTACAATTTTATAATCAAGACAACCATCACCACCTTCTTTACCACCATCAACTCTTGTATTGGTGGTATCGCCAAGAAGTTTTGGTTTAGGTCTATCTCCTATGTGACATTGACCTACAATGTAATCCTTATACTCTTGAAACACCTTGGGGTATCTCAAACGAATACTCTTAGCAATCCCTGAACCCATAACGCCCTGGCAATTTACAACATGAGCGATGTGGTTCACTTCACCTTTATCGAAGGCATCTAGTAAACAACCTTCACGAATTTCTATTTTTGACATAAATTTAAGCCCAACCATTACAAGCCAAAACAGCCGCAGCCAGTAGCTCAACTGATTTGCTATATGGCATTTTACCGCCTTCAGCCATCTTACTCCGCACCAAATTATATGCCACTTCTGGGTTTCTGCAAGACAGCTCACCAAGTTCCGGTGACAATGTACAAAGCGCAGCCCAAGCTAAGTCTCTGTGTAAAGTTTTACGATCAGGTTTATACTGAATAGCTGTTAATAACCTCAAGCATTTAACTAACTCATCGTCCCTGATATGTAAAACCTCTGCTTTTGGTACATAATCAACACCATCTATTGTTACTTTTGGCATAAATCCCCACCACTCAAATTATGTTTTGTCGAAATCGACAGTTATTGCCCCAAGCTGTGATCCCATCAGCTCCGCGTTTATAGCGGCGTCTGCCCATGTGATCCGCTCAAACTTGTCTCCTGACGCTCTACACCAATCAGCATAACGCTTTAAAGATAGAGCTTGCATTTCCACCGCAAATTGCAAAAATTCTGGCGTTAGTTTGGTTTTTAGTCCCACCGCATTTGCTACTTTTATAGGGGTCAAATCTGTTGACATAACTTATTCCTCTAAAGTTATTCCGGAAGTTCACCAAATTCTGCATAATGTGTGACTTGACTATCTGAGAAGCAGCTCACAACATAAAACCTAAGTTTTTTATCCGGCCCAATAAGTAACAGCTTCAATAACTTCAACATAAGTAACCCCTAAGATAATTTTTGTAAAATTCTTGTAACCTAAAGCTAATTATACCTTCAGAGACATCAAATATATCACATAACTCACTAGGTTGTCTCTTTATATCTTCCGCCATAGCAATCTCAAGTAACACTTTTGGTACGAGGAGATTAGCAGCAAAAGTGTTGGCCGACCTTTCTAAATCACCCAAGTGATTAAAGCCATAAGTTACTGAAGCTGAACCTCTATAAACATGACCTAATATGTGCTCTGCCAACCCACGAGCTATTGCAAATCTTTGCCTTCTTTTATTATGGATGGTGTTAAAGACAATGAACCTATTAGAATTCCTATCAAATCCAGCTGCACAAGAGAATTCTGACGCTATAGCAACACCGTAAACTGATATACCAAGCTCTTCAGCAATAGCTGTAGGGTTTATCGGAACACTTCTGGCGTGGTTGTTGAAAATACGCTCAGCTTCATCAACAGCATTTGTTGTATCAACAGAATCTCTTGTCATAATATTCTATAGGTTCCTGCGTAAACTTCCCCGTATTCGTTAATAGAGACGTTTTCATGTCTATCTACCCTTAAAGCAGTCTTAACAGCTTTCTCTGAACATTGCCGGTAATTGTCAAATTCAGATTGCAGTTTTTGTAACTTAACCTTCCACTCATTTTCAATAGCAGCAATACGATCACTGGATGGTGGTTGGTAGAATGCCATACCGTAATATTCATGACCCATCTTAGCAGAAGTGGCCAGACAATTCAACTGGTCTTGTGTCAAGACTAGATCACAATCTTCGGCAGCCAATGAAATACACTCTTCCCAATAAGATAATTCTTTAGTAGTCATAACCAACCCACTGCATCTTCAATTCATCCCAATTCACTGTCAGCCTAAAATCTTCTAGCTTGTACATTCTATCATCAAGTGGGAGGGGTTCTACCTCACTACGCAACGTTGGGTTTTGTGCCCCAAGATTATCAATTTCAGACAAATTAGTATACCCACATAACTTGGGCATATCAAAACTAAACCTATTACCTGCAATTATGATCTTCTGACCTTGTGCGTTATTAGACACATAAGCTACTTGGTAAGGATAAATATTATGTTCCACTTTCACTAACCAACAACCAAGTGGTAACTCTTCCCATTCTGTGCAATTTATCATACACAACATAGGTTGTCCTGTCGTTTATTAAACTCTGCATAATGCCAGTCCCTGGCGGATTCTCCGATACTTAAATAAGTATAAGGATTCACCTTGTATACAAAATCCTCAAATTCACTCTGACGGTTGGTGGTGCAAGAACTGTATGCTAGCTTGAAAATTGGGTGAAAACTAAACTCCATAATATAGATGTGTGGCTTATCTGTTCTTTGCCTTAACTTCTTACACAGTTCTGTTGGATTGCCTATAATTGACATAATCTATTCCGCCTCAACCACTTTGCCATCTTCAAACATATACCATGTGTCAGGTTTAACTCTTTGAGATTTACCAATCTTAGTTTTACCAACAATGGCAGACCAAATACTTACAATATCCCCGTTAGAATTCCTATCTACAAGAACCAGGCCCGCACCCTTCGGCCCTCTTACTTTTGATCCAAAATTCGTAGCAATAGCTACAGAATTGCAGGAGGTTTTACCTTCCTCAAGTTTTACTTCTGAAGTACTATATTTACCAGTGGCTGAACTCGCTGCTTGATCACCAGTGGCTGAACTCGCTGCTTGATCACCAGTGGCTGAACTCGCTGCTCGATCACCAGTGGCTGAACTCACTGCTCGATCACCAGTGGCTGAACTCGCTGCTCGATCACCAGTGGCTGAACTCGCTGCTCGATCACCAGTGGCTGAACTCGCTGCTTGATAACCAGTGGCTGAACTCGCTGCTTGATCACCAGTGGCTGAACTCGCTGCTTGATAACCAGTGGCTGAACTCGCTGCTCGATCACCAGTGGCTGAACTCGCTGCTTGATTACCAGTGGCTGAACTCGCTGCTTGATCACCAGTGGCTGAACTCGCTGCTCGATCACCAGTGGCTGAACTCGCTGCTTGATCACCAGTGGCTGAACTCGCTGCTTGATAACCAGTAGTGTGAGATTCTTCTGCCAGAACACAAGAATTACTGACCACACGAAAGCTTTCACGAACTAAATCAGAAACTTCAATAAGTTTAACAACCTTGATATTACTAGCACAAATTTTATCTGAATTATTATCACCAAAATCAACCTGACCCCACAAAAGAACCTGGGCATATAGAATACCATCACCCGGTGAGTAATAACCTAAAACATCAACAGGTTTAATGCAAGCGTGGAAGCCATTATCACATAACTTTATTTCACCTTCAACGTAGTATTCTTTTGCAACTTCATACTGAAAATCTCGACATTGCATGTTTTTGTCAAAAGCTTTATATGCTACAATTGCTTCTTCTTTTGGTACTAATTTAACAGTCATGGTGCCAACTCTTAGTCTGATTTAAGATTGTTGATAATTGATGGAGATCAGTATAACACAGTTTTTATCCCGAAACAAGTCTAGTAATAAAGCTTTTGCGTCTCTCGGGGATAATTCATATTCAGAACACAGAATACCTGTATCACCTTCTAAATAAGAACCATTCTTATTCTCAATATCATACCAATTGTTAGCTACGCCAAATTTTAATGTGAACAGATATGTCATATCATTTACCCCATCTGAGACATTGAGTTAAAAGGTTCTAATGTCATGAATTGTGTTTGAAAGTCTTTAATTGTAACACAAATATACTCTTGCCACTCTTCATCCAGCAAGTATACCACTTCACCACGATCTTGGGCAATCTCTACTACTAAAAAAGTTCCACCCAAATATCTTCCACCCAGGCTACCTTTGGTAGATACACAGACAACATGAGTGAGGTGGGTCGGTGTATGTTGGTTGAATGGAACCAACCCCTGCGCAACTCTGATATTCTTTCGCTTAGACATGATATGAACCCTCAGGATAACCGTAGCTGTGTGACAAGCTATACTCCAATGTCATTACAATACCAACAAATCTCACCCAATGTCAAGTGGGTCTTACCACATTTACACAAGACTGTTGTCAATCTCTTATACTCAGCTGGTGAGAAGATACCACTACAAGCCTCACAGAAGTACTCTGTGGGGTCTTTTGTTAGAGGGTGTACCTCAGATACCCCTAAGACACAAACCCTCCCAGAAAGTGGCTTACTTTGGCTTAAATCACCATTGGTAATATTTGAGGCTTTGCAGAGGTAAGATTTAGTCATGGGTTGGTCAGTTTCTCATAATTAGTTTGTGTAAGCATTATACACATTAATAGCACCAATAAGCAACCTCCAAGAAAACTACATCTTGTTCTGGTTTTCTTTTTAACGCATTCTCAACTATTATCTTATTTTTGTTGCATTGTGGTGTTATCCTGGATTTATGATTGTAGATAGTATGCTCGAAACCTAGCACATTCCCGTTCTCTACGAGCCAGTAGTGGTTTTTTATAACAATCATACCGTCTTTAGGTTTCTGTACTTCGTCAATTGGTATACGTATATATTTAGTCATAAGTTATCCCCTGTAAGTATTAATAACAACTTGAGTCATTGGTTGAATTGTTATCAAAACTTGAATCACTGCCGCTATCACCAATCAGTGAATTACTGTCAGTTGAACTATAGGAACCGGACACAGCTATAAAACAATATGCCGGAGTTTCAAAAACATAATCCATGTTATTATTAAAATAACTAGAAATCTGGAATTGCTTATTCAAGTCTACCCTATCGTCATTTTCTTGTCTTTTAAGTTTTTGTTGTTTTTGAAACTCTTTCCTTATTTCTTCACTACTTCTTAATTTAAACATCGAGTAATCTATCATAAACTCTCCATCACGCCGTAAAGCACAGTATTAGTAATCTCAATCTCAGCCTTCAAACAGGTTGGTGTAGACTCCCAAGCACTTTTCACTTCCTCCAGCATTACTAGAGCCTTTTCATAAGCGAGTCTGTAATGGTTATATGCTTCCTGATACCTTGCAATTATTTCTGGGTATTCCGGCTGATGAAAACCCACAATATCTGTGGGGTGATCGTGGCCGTGCCGTGCCGCGAGACTCGCAACCCTGCATAACCCCACCCTGTCACCAAAAAGTCCACCAAAGCTATCCCTATACACTATAAACCCATCCGAAGATACAATGCTATAAGGGTGTTCTTCCTGTGTAAACTCTACATCTTTACCAATGAATACATAAACAGTACCTCTACGATCTACTAACTTATCCCCAAACTTACATAAACTCATATCAAATGTCATTGTCTTTATCCTCCAATAATTAATATAGTCTCACTGATACCTTGCAATCTCATTTGCATCTGGCGGATAAAAATCCACAATATCGCGATCACGCTGACTTCCTTTACTTAATTCGCCCGAATTTGTAACAGACCACTTAAGACCATCTGACTCACGATAAAGATTGTGTGGATACTCTTCCATATACCGCCTTTCAAAATAAGTGGCTTCGCCGAGATAAGTGGCAACACTTCCATCCCTACAAACCAACTTATCACCTGGTTTGCATTTATTCATGTTAAACATAATTTATTCCTCTAAAGTCTCTTTCAAAGCTTTTAGGTGATGTGGCCTGTTGACCATTACAACTTCTATAGGTACTACTCGCCAGTTGTAAGCAAATTGTTTTAAAGGATGGAGTATGTTATAATCTCCAATACTTTCCATATTTTTAATCTTCTCAATATCTTCTTCCGCATTCTTACTATCAGAATATCGTGTAGCGCACAAAGGTATTTTACCATTCTCAACCCAAGCACCAGATGGACCAAAATAGCCGTGAACTAAAACAAACTCGCTGGGAACACTAGTGTCTGAATCAAACATAATCACGTACATAACCATAACCTAACCGCCCACTAGCGTAGTAATGTCAAGGCTGGCACTGCCCCGACAGACGTATACAATTCATCTAACTCGTCATAACTCAGTCTAACAGTTTCGTCATTAATTTTAGCAGTAGCAAACCCAGGTTCATCTAATATTACACGCCAAGTGATTCTTGATAACTTATCCCCAATAGCTTTCCTGGTTGGACTGATTTCATTTGATGCCGGTTTATCAGATGAATCTAGTGGTGTTTCTTTACAAAAGTTATCCAGATGCGTAACTAACAAACCTACTACATCGCGTTTATGCTCTTCCAATGATTTCCAAAAAGTACCTTTATCCGTAACAACCCAAGAATAACTATCGCCCTCTGAGATAACAACGTGTGGGTAATTTTCACTACCAGACCCACGTCTATAAATTGCAACAAGCCCGTCCCGACAAATCAGTTTATCACCCGGTTTACATTGTTTCATATCAAATGTCATGGTCTTTATCCTCATTAATCCAGTTATAGAAATCCGCAGAGCTTCTTAAAGCTTCTTCAGGAATTGTGATAAAAGATTCCTCATTTAAACAAACCAGTTGAAATAATAGTTCAGCAGCTCGACTATCGCTCTTCATGTAAAACATATCGTATTCTGTACCACGAATTTTATCACAAATTTCACAAGGTAGTCTATTGAAAATAGCTTGCCCTAAACGATAAGAGGGTATTTCTTTTGTGTCATTATAAGCTTGATTTAGAATAGTTTGTGCAATTTGGTAGTTAAACCGGACAGGATTCATAGTTTAGAACCAAAAGGCTGGATTTCAATAAAAGATTCATCATTCATATCAACCAACTTCCTATCTTCATTAATTTTAACATAAATACTGTGTCCTGTTAACAGTGGTGGTGCTGGGGGTGGGTCTGGTCTTTTACTCCTGTTACTAGGAGGTTTTGGATTGCTTTGTTTTTTCATGACTTGTTCTCCAAAGGTAAAATTTCCATAATGTCATAGTTGAAGTCTTCGCTGCAATCTCCGTCAACATCACAAGCGAAATAATAATTGCGACGGTTTACAAAAACATAGTCATTATTGTACTTATCAACTCCGATAAGATAAGCAGTATCCCCCTCCCTAGTTTTTACCCACTGCCCAGGAACTAATTTACTTAAATTAATGATTTCTAGTTCTATTTCTTGTTCTTCATCTGTATCTATTTGCTGCGGCTGAAACTTATCCTCAAGAATACGGGTAACTACTTTTTCTAGTGAATTTATACGTCCTGTAAGTGACTCAAGAATATCATTTAATCTCTCAACGTCTTCTGACTCCCACAGTTTAACATAAGAGCCATTTACTTTATCTGTAATCATAAGTCTTGTTCCTCTAAAATAGCAGTTATCCTGCGTAGTTGATCTAATGATAATGGCAACACTCTATTACGAAAATTGATTACTTCGCGTAAGTTAGAAAACAACTTACTGTATTCTAATTCATCCAAATAGGCTTGCTCAGATATGTAAACAATATCATTAAATGAATCCTGTATTCTCCACCGACCGCCTTTAAAAGTATCAAAGGCTACTTGCTCTTCCCGCCCATACTTATCTTTTATCTTAAAATACTTCCGGCCTAAAGATAATACTGTAGTTTCTGAGAGTTGATCTTTGTATAAGATGAATACTTTATCACCTACTGCTGGCTTCATAGCTTGATACCTTCTGATTCTAAGCTTTCAACGAGTCTTTCATTTAGTTTACTAAGTGTTTGTGCAAGATCACACAAGTCCTTAGAATTCAGTCGGTAACATTCACCAAACGACTCAAAACCCCACCAATATTCACAATATTCGTCGCGGTATACTTGTGCATTCGGGTCACGAACGATATGACCAACCTCTTCTAAATAGAGACAACCTTTTTGTCGGTTAGTTTTCCATACTGATACTAAAAATACATTCTTCTCTATTAGTTCTATATTCATAATAAGTTACTCAATTAGTATGTGTAGGCTTTGAAAGAGCCGAACAAGAAAGCTGGGCCTTTTCCGTTTATATACAAGGAATTTCCTTTTGCGACAATAAAACAACCCTTTTTGACAATATATCTTCTACCATAATTGCAAAGTTGAATGTTAGTTGACTTTAGGGCTTCTGTTAAAGAGCGGGCCAGTTCATCGGCAGGAGTCGTAGCAGTATTTGACTCAACTATTTCACGTATGTACTCAGTTGTCATAACACTAACCCTTCTAATTTACTGTTTAAGTTGTAAGCATTACAACACAACTACCAAATTGTTGTCAACAGATTTTCACTTCTGTTTTTCTCGATTGATCTTATCTTTTGTTGCTTGAATAATAAATTCAATGATATGTGATTCCATTCTGTAGTCAGAATCTTGTGGAGCGAAATTGTTATGCCCGCAGAAGCAATCTGATGCTCCAAAATAACCACCTTCTGCGGCTTGTTGATCTCGAACATAAGAACATAGTTCACACAAACTTTCAAGTACTTGTTGTTTAGATAATAACATATTTAATTTCCTACAGAGACAAAAATAGCTGCTACCCCATCACAAATTCTACAGACGCACCTCCCCCACCTTTTCCAGTGGTATTCATTTTCGCAGCTCGTTTAGCCACATTAGAATACCGCAAGCCACATAATGCTCGCAACCTGAATCCGGTTATACCAAGGGGTTTATATGTCAGCTTACCCCTTTCACACCTCACCTTTGATGTGTTTCCAGCTTTTGCGCTTACCTCCGCAAAACTACCCATGACCTACGATGTTGGTAGGTGTTCGGTCAGGGCAGGTGTTCGTGCTTACTTAAGGCACAAACATGAGGTTCCTTTTCCACTGTCGGGGTGGGCGTGTAACTCCCAACATCCCCTCTTATCATCTAACCATTTCATGTTAGATAAAATAGTTGGCCATGCTTGAAATGTCAACTCCTTTTTGACCAAGCCGCAACCTACGCTGTCGGTTTTGCTTTTGAGTAACGTGTGGTAAGATTTGACATAACCTTACCGATGGTATTACCCCTGGGAACCTGTGATAAAACGCCAGATGTTGGTGTGGGTTGAAAGACATACCCATCAACATAAGGTTATCATCGCATAATCCGTATGCCCATGTCAACACCTATTTCACATTGTGTTATACTTTTTTGATCTATGATTGAGGTATTGACATAACCATACATTGTGTGTTTATATTCGAATTGAGGTATGCGATATAACCCAACACGGATAAAAGGTAAACAGTTATGAAAACCCATAAAGAGATTCACATAGATTCTAATAAAGCTATTCTAAGCCAGTTTAAGCCATTATCTAACCCCAAGGCTACCCTACTAGCTACCACTACATTAATCGCTCTTATATGCGCCTTATATTGGCTTAAATCCCTATTGCTTGTACACACTTCAGCATACCACACTGAAACACATACCAATTTGGTTACATACGATGTAATGGAGCGGTTGGTTGGGTTAGATGGATTAACGATGGTGTATGACGATGATCTGATATACCAAGGGAATACGTTTGGTGTGAGCTGGTGGCCAGTGTTGGTTGAACCTTCAAGCTTTTTCCATGATGGAGATGGAGAGGAGTCTGAGGGGTATGATTTGGCCAGGATAAATAAGGAGTATTACTGCTTGCTTAAAGCGGTATATGTAGAAGCTTATTCAGAAGGGCAAGAAGGGCAACAAGCTGTTGCTCAAGTTATATACAATCGGTATCTGTCTCAAGACTTCCCGAACGATGTTTGTGAAGTGATCTATCAAGACGGTCAGTTCCAATGGACAAAATCATATAAAGATAAGGTCGTTTTAGATGATAAAATTATAGAAGAACTTGATCAAAAGGTTGCAAGTGTGTTCTTAGGTGTGTACACTGTACCTAAGTTGGAAGACGCCATCTACTTCAAGCGTTGTGATACCGCTAAAGGCAGTAAGTTTTGGAAGAGTAGGAAGATGGTGAGGCGGGTTGGTAATCATTGTTTTTACAAATGACGAGCTGTTTTTACAAGTAATTGAATTGTTTTTAATTATTATTTAAATTTTAACTTAATAGGTGATTATATGAACAAAACGAAAACAAAAGCATTACAAGAAGCTATCAAATCTGGGTTTACCTACACAGGAGACGCTTTCTTCCCTTCTGTAATGTCAGCCAAAATTGCGATAGGTGGTTTAGTTAAAGATGGTTATCTAATACCAGAACACAACAAATACGGCGTACAATATGTTCCAACACAAAAAGCCTTAGAGGAACACCAATTAAAACTTGTAGTTAGTCAGTTGTTGAGGAAGTAGAATATGAACCTTAGTCAAACACACATAGAGAAATTAGGTGACGCTTTTCGTTCAGCGGGCTTCAGTACTAATGATTTTATCATAGATAATGATTATTATTGTAAATTGACAGAAGCCGTGTTGGATGGTTTAGGTCTGAAAATAACAAATGAAGTAGATCGTTCTATAGTTTCAGAAATTAAAAGCTCTTTGTTGGATTATACTGAATTTGGGGATTTTGTTTCTAGTTTACTAGACGTGTTAGTTTTAATTGATATTGGAGAATAATATGAAATACGAACTTACTTCTGAAACTTTGGATTTTGATGGAAGAAAACTTCAGAGAATTCTGGCTTTAAAAGATATTCCAGCAATTGGTGTTAAAGCTGGCGATCTTGGCGGCTGGGTAGAGTCAGAAGAAAATTTGAGCCAAGACGGTGATTGTTGGATTTTTGATGACGCAAAAGTTTACGACTCAGCTAGAGTTCGCGGCTTAGCTGTAGTTCGCGACTCAGCTATAGTTCGCGGCTCAGCTGTAGTTCGCGACTTAGCTAAAGTTTACGGCTCAGCTAGAGTTCGCGACTTAGCTAAAGTTTACGGCTCAGCCATAGTTTACGGCTCAGCTATAGTTTACGGCTCAGCTATAGTTCGCGGCTTAGCTGAAGTTTACGGCTTAGTATCAAAAACCCCAATATATCTTGCTGGACTACGCTGGCCAATCACAATTGAAGACACGCATATGTCAATCGGCTGTCAATATCATTCAATCGCAGATTGGGCTTCTTTTGATGATGCTAGAATTGCTGTTATGCATTACGAGGCTTTAGGTTTTTGGATCGAGAATAAAGACCTTATTCTTACATTAGCTAAGAGACATATGAAAAATATAACTAACCCGAGGATTAATTCATGAAACCGTGTATGAGTGTATGTGGGACCCGAGAAGAGTATAACAAAGCTTACAAGGCTTACTCTTGTGGTACTTGGAATGCTGTAACCGTCACAGATGCCGCCATAACATTTGAAGGTAGTGACTGCCTTGTTTTCAATTTATCTCTTTCCTTGAAAGAAAACGCTGAAGAAATTATGATAAACCCCTTCTGGTTTAAACAGGGTTACAATGATTATATGATTGAAAACGATTATGAAGAATTTATTATTGAGGATTAAATTCTATGTCTAACATCATATCTCAACCTGTAACAACTAGTTGGTCAGATGACATTCTATCCTACCTCTTCTCAATTGGTTTTGGCGGTGCAAAACTCTTAGCACCTCTCCTGACATGCGAGACAGCTTGGCTAATGCAGCAGAGCAACCTAACATTAGATACTCTGTTGTCTGAAGATTCCACCAAGATTGAACCTTGGGTTCGTGTGTTGAATCAAAAGTTTCATTCACAATATGACCAAGAAGACTTGATTAGTTTGTTTGAAGATGTTATACTGATTAAAATTAACCAAGAATGTAAATGAGGATTAAATCTTTATGAAATTTGAGACATTGGTAGAGACTTTAGAGTATTGCAAGTTAAAAGGTGCTTATGGAGTTGAATTTAGTCATTTTGATCTTAGTGGTGCTAATCTGAGATATGCTAATCTGAGATATGCTAATCTGAGATATGCTAATCTGGGAGGTGCTGATCTAAGTGGTGCTAATCTGAGAGGTGCTAATCTGAGAGGTGCTAATCTGGGAGGTGCTAATCTGAGAGGTGCTAATCTGAGAGGTGCTAATCTGGGAGGTGCTGATCTGGGAGGTGCTAATCTAAGTGGTGCTGATCTGGGAGGTGCTAATCTGATTGATGCTAATCTAAGTGGTGCTAATCTGAGAGGTGCAACAGGGAATAACCGAGAAATATTTACTTTACAAACAGGTAAGTACATTGTCAACTTCGTAAAAAGTACAGATGTTATCCACATAGGCTGCCAGAACCATACCCTGCAAGAGTGGGAAAACTTCACCGACGATGAAATTCAAGAAATGGATGATGGTGCTTTAAAATTCTGGTCTGTCTGGAAACCTACCATATTTTCTTGGATTAACGCCATTAAAATTCAAAATAAGGATTAACAGCTTTATGGTAGATTATACTTTATGCACCAACGACTTGTGCCCTTCAGCTGGGGAGTGTTATCGTTATAAAGCTGAGTGGTCAACTGTCCGGCAGGCTTTCGCAAAGTTTGAACCGACAGAAGAGCTTCAATACCAAAAATGTGAGTATTTTATACCTCCGTCTTGTGTAGAGTCAAAGATTAAATGTGAATCTGAGCTGGAAAAACTTTAGAGTAATAATGTATTAATTAAAATAACAAAGACTTATTCAGAAATTAGATGTGATAAAGGTCTGTGGTCTGTATCTACTAAGAGTTTTAACGAAAAGCTTTTATTAGAGGCATTTAATTATTTCTTGCAATATTATCATGATTGGGAATATAATGACTAAACAAAGTATTGTTCTAATGACAAATGAAGAAGGTCTGTGTTGGTTTGATGTTGAAATTGAAGACATTTCAGATTACCACGTAGACTTTATGGTTTACGAAGTATTAAGTTGGGAATACCCAGAAGGCACACCATTGGATAAAGATTTGTATATGAAAGCTGGTATGCGGTGGGATGGTAATTCTTACATAGCACTCAACCCCAGTGCTGGCGGTCTAACCTTGTACAATAAAGAGGACTTCAAGGTTCTATCTGAAGTTATTATGAAAGTTTATGATTTGGCTACAAGTCTAATTAAGAATTATGATGAAGTTGTTTAAGGTTAAAATACCCATTGACAACTTCATCTGACATCTTGTATAATTCAGCCATAAATCTCCACAATTTCATCAAACCATAAGGTATCAGATTCATGACTTCTCACTACACTAAACTTTCACACCTGTATGGTATCAAAGATCAGGATTGTTACCACTTCCTGTATGAATTGACATTACCAGACGATATGGTTCTTGACTCCGTTATTGAGCATATCAGATGGTGCTTGAAAGACTGCGATACTCTTGATAATAACCCTATAGTGATGTTTACTACATTGATTTGGGAGTGTTACAAGTCAGTAAATCCATCAATACACAGTTCTGCAATCCCAAAACTAGAAGCAGCGATGGATGTCTACTCGGCTTATTGTCGTGACGTTCAAGGCATTTATACTCAAACCACAGATTACAATATAGAGAAACCAAAGAAACTGTTTTGGACAAGTATTTTGTCAGTGATGACCGGGATAACTGCCACAAAAGTTTTTGAAATTATTGACAAAGTTCTTGACATTACGGTAGATTATGATTATTATGAACACAACTGATAACAAAGAGGTTAAAGACTTTATGTGTACACTTAAGTGTTCAACTGTAGGTTCTTGTCCATTCTCTTTCACAGAACAGTCTGAAATTGCTCAGAATTATGGTTGCTTACCTTCACCATATGAAATTGTCCGTATGCGGAAAGAGTTCGGTAAAACCTGGGCGTGCCATCAAGACCCAACAAAACCCTGTCTGGGTGCAATTCAGTATATGAAAGAAAAAGGTTTGGAACATAAAATTATTGACAAACAGTTAGTAACCATTGATGATTGGAATTCATTATGACTATAGAAATCAAACAATACAAACAAGATACGAAACACCCTTTCTTTGAAGGCCAAGAGTTCTATTACACACCAATCATCAATGGTGTAGAGTATTCCCATGTTGCACCAAATCCAGACATTGCTTATTTGATTGCATTGTCTATTAAGTATGAAGGGAATCAAGCATCTAATTTTGCCATGTATGCCTCTCGGATGTTGAATATTCCTGGGCATGATATGTGGGACAAGTGAGTAAGTTTAACTTTTTAACAACAACCAAAAGAGAGCCTAAAACATGAAAATTAAATTAAAAAACCTAGTATCACCTTTAATGTTAATCACAGCTGTTTTATTGAACACAGCTTGTGGTCAACGTGTGGAAGTCCCACCAGCTCATGTTGGTAAAATCATGACAAAAGACGGGTATCAAGAAAACCTGATCCCAACCTCAAAGTTCCGTTTACCTAGTTGTTTTGCTTATTGTGATCGTCTTGTTTTATTGGATGTATCAGATCGAGCATTTAAAGAACCTTTAGAAATCTTTATTCCAAAAGATAAGTTAAAGATAGCTGTTCAGGTGCAGACAACTCTGAGTGTATCCCCCGGACGAACAACTGAACTTTTTAACAGCTTGTCACCTGAAGTGTTGGATGGGGACGTGAGTATTATCAACTCAAACAAGATTTACACAACCTATGCTCAACAGATTGTTTTAACAGAGGTTCGAGAGTTCTTATCCCAGTATTCAGTCTCTGAGATTGCATCAAGTACAGAAATGATTAATGGGGAACTACGAACTCGATTAACCAAAGCATTGTCTGAACGTACACCTTTTTCCGTTCGTTATGTTGGTTTGACAGGTATTGAATATCCAAGAATCATTACAGAAGCTCAAGAGAATGCCGCAAAGCGACGTGAGCAGATTCAACAAGAGGAAGCTCAACTAGAAATAAGTAAGGTTTCTTTAGAGCGTGAACTTCAAGAAGCTCGATTGAATCGTCAGATTGAAAAGGAGAAGGCTGAGACAGAAGCTGAGGCTCAAAGAATTCAAGCAGCTACTGTTGATTCTCGTGTCTTAGAACTGCGTAAAATTGAGAATGAGAAGTCTTGGATCGAAAAATGGAATGGGCAACTTCCAACTACAGTTTTGGGTGAAAGTGTCCCAATGGTCAACTTAGGTAAATAATTTATGGTACTTATTCTCAACTTAATTCCAGTATTTATCTGTATTGGTTGGTTGTTGTGGGCCTTACCCAAATGGAACAAAGATAAACAGCCTAAAACAGTAATTATTTTTGTTGTAGGACTTACCTTGAGCTTACTCCTTTACAAAACTGTACAACCAAGTTATCTCCCGAAAGGTGAAGTGAAGAGAATTCCAGTACCTACATTCCAACAGCTTGAACCAGAGCGGCAAAAGGTTAAAGACCTTCAACCTAAACCAATGCCCGGTGACGAGCGAGACAAACGAAGAGAAGAACAAATGAAAGAACCTCTTCCTTGGAAATAACCTAAAACCTCCTACAAGCCCCTGTAAAGGGGCTATCACATTACCCCTATACATACCTACCACCCCCAAGCAAAAAACCTCCCAAATCTGGCTTATATTGGCTCAAAAGCCATCCAACAATGTTAACATGACATTAAATCAAAAAATCTTATAATATTCCCCACAATTTCCCACAATAATCCCCTAAAATCCTCAGATTTTTCCGCACAAATCCGAAGGGAGTTTTCATATTCCAGGTTATACGTTTCCAAATTCACACTGAAGGGGTTCCAAAGGGGAATCTCATATTGTACCTTATACGTTTCCATTTTAGTAGCTTTGTGTATAAGATAAACCTAATATATTACTATGATAAAACTTATGGGTTATTAGGTTATTGCACAAGATTAGGGCATTAATCGATTGGAAGGGTTTTGTGGCTGAAACCCACTAAAGACGTGGCTTTGGGGGGAAAATCTGGGCGGGAATCTAGAGCGGATTTTCATATTCCAGGTTATACGTTTCCGTTTATGTTTTTATGCAGACGTTTTGAAGAGGGGGTATATGATGGATTTTATGTATTAGATTTTATGTATTAGGAGAGGCTGATTTAGAGGGGGTTTTATTAGCTAGTTCTTATATGAGAATACTTCTTGTTTGTATATCTTATATTAGGTATATACGATATATGCAGGCAGGGGCTACTTACCTTAGCACTGGGGAGCCTGAAGGGCTGTGCAGTGGATTAGAAAGAAAAAAGGAAAAGGCCCGAAAGGGCCTTATTTGATTAGTAGTTGCCGTATGATTTTATTGTCTCATAAAGATACTCGACCGTATCTTGAGATACGTCGATTTTACTAAGATATTCCCCGTTGCACAAAGCATCAGCAGCTCCATCCAAGTCGCAGCAATAAGCATGATTAGAGTCTTTTTTGATAGCTTCTAAGACGTCGCTTAGCTCACCACAAATAGCAGCAGGCTTACGGTAAGAGTTGATAGAAATTCCCATTTGTGGACAATAGTTGATAAACATTTTCATATAATCACCTTTTGTTGTTGTTGTGTTGATTTGTTTAACTTATGAATACAGCTTATTTCACTCAGACACAAGACACAACAAAACCCTCTATACTTTTTACTTATAACAGACTGGCTTAGTTATTCTTTTATAATCTTTTACAAAAAGTTAAGATTAGGCCAAGATTAAGCCTATAGAGTTTACTGCTAGAAACTATCTAGCAAGGCGTTATACATGGACATTATAATCTTACTGGCTTGTATCATCTTTGGCTATTATTTAGCCAGGCCAATTATTGCTCTAAAAAGGCAAGTGCAAAAGATTATAAAAGATAGGCAAGAGCGGCAAAATGCTGCTAAAGTTAAACTGAAACAAGACAAACCCCACACAAAAAGGTGAGTATATGAAAAACTGGCATAACATCGATTTACTTGAGGTTGTAGAGTGGTTCGCAGGTAGTGAGGGCTGGATTGAATCTGAAGAGGAGCTATCTAAGCTGTTTGATGAGTATTTGAAAGAACTTAAGGGGGCTATTGATTTAGCAGACGAAATAGCAGTTAGTGAGGAGTTCAACAACTGGTCAGACGCACTGTGTAAAGAGGGTACTATTCATGAAGAGCAGTACAAATCATACACCTATGTTGGTAAGTACTCTTAAGGAGTAATTTATGCAATCAGCAAAACAAACGTTATGCGATGCACTGCGGGGAATGAATGCTTTGCAGATAACTCAGGCGTTACATCTGAGCGATGCAGTTAAAGACTACGAGTCTGAACTAATCAGCTCAAAAGAAAAAGGAAAAACCCACACAGTTGAAATAACTTGCGGTTTGGGTGTCACAGTTGGTTTTACTATAGACACTAAAACCAAGTCAATTATTAATCGATACACAATATGCTAAATGAGGATTAATATTTATGAATGACGATTTATTAGACTGCTACACACAACTAGATTATGAGAATGATTATCAAGAAGCATTCATTCTCGATACATTCGACCCGGATCTTTACTCGATACAATGCGGGGATTTTGAAGAGTAACGATAACAAAGTATTATAACTAAAATACCCTTAAATCTAATTGTTTATACAAAATCGGTCTAAGGGTATTTCGGCTAAAATGCTTGCAAGCTGGAAATTGTGTTATACTTACAACATACAAGAAAACACAATCAATGGTGATAAGTGTATGAAACGCATGATTTTGATGATTTTAGTTATAGGCTTGATTGGCAAGACTGTTGCAGACCAAGGCTTGCAAAACGTAAAAGCCGGGAATATAATTGCCCGCGAAGCTTCCATTTTAAATTATTAGTAGGTGACAACATGAACACTTCCAAAATCGACAAGCAATTAAAACTGGCATTCATTGACGCTGTGCAGACCTGGCAGGCTTTTGTAGCCAAGTCAAAGGCTGCGAATAAAAAAGGCTCTAGGGCTGAAAAGTCTATCTATATGCGGGCGGTATTTTTCTGGCGTAAAAAAGCCGAAGAGCTACAAAAGCAACTCAAGGCTTTAATGTTAGGGGTAGCTGTATGAAAATTGACAAGCAATTAAAGCCCGCTTTAATAAGTCACTGGGCCAAAAAAGCATTTTCTACGTTTTATCCAAAAGTTACTTACACCCCAACACCAGATGCTCCCGAAAAATTTAGTGATTTAAAGCAATTCAGTGGTGCTTTAAGTGGCGATCTTATATTGCCCATCTACGATGGGGCTTGCGATAGGACTATATACGACAAGCCCGCTGATAATGTTACTTTTCGGGCATGGCATGATTCTATTCATTTAGAAAAAAACTTAACATTTAAAAAGGCCGATGAATATCAGGTTGGCATAATTCATTGTGATCAACTGCGAATAATCAGAGCCCCTCAGCAAGTTATTGATGCTGTTTTTTACGATGTTTGTGGACAAATTGAATATTATGAAAGGTTTGGGAGGTTTGTCGATGACCAAAAGGCTTTTGTTCAAGATTGCTTGATACACGGATTAGACTTTACTTTATCAAAACATTATGATTGTGCTAGGAATATCTATTAGGGGTGACTGTATGAATTCTAAACATTATGACGTTATGCGCTCAGACACAAAGTATAAGATCATACAAGCCCAGTACAATCTAGGCATAATTCATGCGAAGCAAAAAATCCTAAGCCACACAATAAATGGCTTGGTATTTTTCTTAGGTTTTGGTATGCTTGTTATCGTTGTTGTTAACTTTTAAGCTTTGAGGTGATTTATCATGTTTATAACCAAAGGTCTAAAACTTGTCGGCAAAGGTGTGTTTACAAAAGCTTACACAAGCCCAGCTGAGCCGGATACATGCTATCTAGTATCATCAGACCCGGCTAAAGAATGCCTGGCCCTGTTTGGCTATTCAACAACCATGCCAAACCTTTTCCCAAAACTAGAACGAATCGAATATCTAAACAGCGGTGACAATGTGTTTAAGACTAAGTTTTATGCAAGATCAACTAGTCTTAAATCAGCCTTAGATGAGGATCAATATGAACTTTTTAAAGCTTTAGTATCGATGCATCGCAGTGTGAATATTTGGGGCGTAAAAGACTACGATCTAGCTGACAAGTACTACAAAGCTTTAAATGATCTTAAAACTAAAAAACCATGTTTTGAAATCTACATAGAAGCATTACAAGAGGCGATTGATAGTTTGTGCAACTATGGAACAGATGTTCTTTTCGAGATAAGCCCAAGAAACGTGCGGGCAGAAAATGGTAAGCTAGTTCTTTTAGACGTATTCTTTTTTAGATCAAAGTTAAGGGAAGTTATATATAGTAAAAATAAAAACTACGTATAACTAAACAAGGTAAAACCACGATCAATCTTAGGTGATTATATGCCAGTTCGCACACGTAAACCCTCAATAAAAACCCTAGATGCAGCATTCCCTGGCTTGGGTAAACAGCTACGCTTGCTACTTGATTCCGATCAAGCTGTGGAGGATAACCCCGCAGTGATAGCTTGGTGTAAGCAATGCTATCATGAGCCAAAAATGCATGAAAAAAGGTTATGCGCTCTTGACAATGTAGCAGGTACTTGTGGAGTAGAATATGTACGCCAAGGGCATAACCAAAAATCACCATCTTTCTACTATTTGAACACTGGTGACTTATACAACACTACGCTTGTGCGTGTAAATGGACGCTACGTTGTCACATGCCCTGCATACTTTATTGAGAGGGGGCGTTATGATTGATCTAGACTTTATTAAACAACAAGATGACAAAAGGTCACTATTAGAAAAAGCAAGCGACTTGGCTTGTGTTGCGAATGAACCCTATCGGACTATTATAATAGAATTATCTAAAGAAGTTATAAGACTAAGGGAACTTATTAAACCTTGATTAAGACTAGGTGTTATACATGACTATAGCACCATAACACCTAGACTATATTAGTTTAGTCTAATATACATTCGGCTGTTCCCCTTCAAGCCGAAATAACTACTAGACCAAATAGGTTTAGCCTTGTATCTTATTATTGGTTTTATGTTTGCATAGGTTATAGATGATCTAGTCAAAAATACTCCTATGTGTTACTTCTGACCGATACTAATATAGTCAAAAATACTCCTATGTGTTAGCCCAAACTCAATCCATTTTGTCAATACCTTTCCGCCCAAATCCTCCTACCAAATCCTTCCGCCCCCATCTCAGCCTGAACTTATTTAGTCTAAACTTATTTAGCCTGAACTTATTTAGCCTGAACTTATTTAGCCAACACACTTCCGCTCAAAGTCTATTAGACCAATCTACTTTAGCCTTATCTAATATACTTATATCTAATCGAGTTCGATCTAATTAAGGTTTAGCTAATATACTTCTGCCTAAAGCTATTCCACCTACACCCATGGCTGTGTGTATTGGATGGACTAGTTCAGGCTGGATGATTTGGGCGGAATAGCTATTGGCGGAATTAGTTAGGGCTGGATTGGATATTTTAAAATCATATGGTCTGAGCGTTTGGGCTGGGGTTTGTGGGTTAGACACCCCTATAGCTATTTTCAGATTTAATTTCTGAAAAGGTATCTAGGCTGGAATAACTTAGGCTAGAATAACTTAGCCTAAAATAACTTAGGCTAAAATAATCCCGGCTAAAATAATCCCATCTAAACCTATTCCACCCCCACCATAGACAGAGACCTTCCGGTAAAATCATTCTGGTAGATACCTTCTGGCACAAACCTTCTGGTAGATATTTTCAGGTATAAAAATTAAGGTAACACCCCCATCAAATGGAATCTCAATTTTTAAAATTATAAAATTTAAGTTATGAATTTGGCTAAGGTGTTTATGCCATATCCTTTAGCCCAGAACCTTTTAACCTTCGGTTGGAAACCTATGGGCTGTACCTGTGGCATACACATTCAGGCAAACATCCTTTCAGATGCTACAAGAAGAATTAAAGATAACAAAAATAGAAACAAGAAATGCTTGTGGATGTTACCTCAATCTTCGATTAGAAAATAATCACAAGAAAGAAAGTGTTTTATGTATTGTTGAAGAAAAAGAAAAAAGATTTTTGTTTTCTTTGTGTTTCTCTTATCTTTTAGCTGTTTGGTGTTGTCTTATCTATTAGTGTGTAAATTTATGTCTACACCTTTCTAACCTTCGGTTGGAATATTCAGACAATACCTCCACACATAACCTTCAGACCAAATAACCCCAATCTCTTTGTGGATAAATAATTATCTTGACATTTAGTACTTTTTAATGAGATAATAATAGGGTTATGGTTGTGTATCTGTTGTTGTTTGGGTGGATACCCCGGGTTACAATGTTGTTAACCTATATTTTAAAGGACGAGATGCTTGCAGAAGCTGAATTCCAATAAAATCAACAACTTAGCTCAACTCATGACACAACGAAGTGTTTCGATTTCGAAACAGGAAGAAAGTACTAGATAAGATAGGAAAGTATTAGATGATATTTAATCAAGATGAAAGTGGTAGCTCTTCGATCAAGAACTTGTTTGAAGGGAAGGACGAGTTTGGGTATATCAATCCGATAATCATATCGGAAATAGACTCCAAGGAAGTTTTCGATGTAATTGTTAGGATGCGAAGGAAGAAGTTCATGAAGCTGTACATCAACCCGTTATTCTTAGATGTGATCTCAGATAGGGTGTTGTCCAACCAAGGCTTATATGTCCTCAGTGTGCTAGCTCAGAACATTGGCTATAATTCAATGGTCTATACTACGGTTGAGGATGTAGTGAAGGAGACAGAACTACCTCGATATAAGGTAAGTCTAGCTCTATCTGAACTCAAGGAGAAAGGATTCTTGCGGGAGCCTTCTAATAGGCTTTTAGAGAAGAATGCAAGGTTCTTGATACTTAACCCTGTGTATTTCTTCTTGGGCTATTATAGCCAGCGGGAGGGGTTATTGAGGGATTGGGTGATGGGGCGTAATGGGCTTTAAAAAGCCCGAGGAATGGTCTTTAAGGTGTTGGGGTCGTAAGACCCCTTTTAACAGCTGCAATGTTCGTCTTGGTATTATTATAAACAATAAAGAATATCTTCCAAGAAAGCGGCTAGAGTTTTATATTCTTTTAGTGGTTCGTCTATAACCATAGCTAAGCTTTCAATAACCTCAAGGGTGTCTTGATCCAACTTTGAAGTCCAATGAAGTTCTTCCCCACCAGAAGCTAAGAAATCATCACAAACCTCCTGGTATCGTTTCCAAAGGTCTTCTTTCTCTTGCCGCAGTTCGCTTAAAGTCTTATCTTTCATATATCAATTCTCATCTTCTTCCGTCTTTAACAGCTGTGGTATATTAGAATAATACATATCTTGGTAATACTCAAGCTTGTCTTGAGCTTCCCAGATAAAATCAGCTAATGTCTGGTGGTTGCTCAACTTGGAGTCCATGACAAATGCTAAGCATCCAAGAGCCTTAAGAGTATCTGGATCGAACTCTGAAGTCCAACCAGCTTCTTTAATATCTTCAGCCAACATAGCGTCAAACTCCGCTGATACTCGTTCTAATATTAAATCACTTGAGGTTTTATCTCTCATAGTTCAAATGTCCTCAACAATACTCAACAATTTAAGTAAACCATCCAGACTTTGCCTTGTTTCTTCAATCTTGTCAATAATCTCTTTGGTATGCATATAACATTCCCGCCCATGATTTGTTGTCATCACTTGTCTATCACCATTAGGTAACTCAACATACCAAGCTAAGTTGTCCATTTCCCATCCCTCATGTAACACTTTACATACCCCCAGCTTCTGGGCGGATTTACATTCAAGGAATCTCTCACTGTACATACTATTTCCTAATTTTTCTTTTAACTTACTCATACTTCAATCCTCACGTTGTTTATTGTTCACTCACCACTCCACCATATTTTCAGGTTGCATACATAACCACTGTTGTCGAAGACGATTAAATAAAACTAATTGCTTGTTACGTATAAGCTCAATTGGGATATAACCAACCTGCTGTTGAGACTTATGTGAAGAACACCCATCAAAAAGCTGATCTATAAGATCACTGGGGGTTTTGTAATAGAGTGGAGTTCCTACCAACGGATCAATCGCTTCAAACTGTTCTGTAGCCAACCACTCAAGAATATCCCAGTTTGTATATCCATGCGCTTTAGCATCCTTAATCAGGGGTGGTATTTCATCAAACACCTTCCTAGTTTCTGGATTAATCTGTAGGACTGGGTACATCTGTATCCCATTCCAGATTACAGAAAGAACTTCCGTTTCATCAACCTCATAAGCCAACAACTCTGTAAATTCTTTTAAGTCTTTTAACTCACATACTTCCACCAACCGTCTACGAGTGTTGTAGACCCGTTCAAGTAGTTCCAGATAATTACTCATCTACCAATCCCTCAAGTCGTGTTACAAGTATTTGCCAGATCAAACTTGCCTTATTCATACCAAGTATCTTACTTAACTTATCAAGTTTCTCAGTTACATCTTTAGGTAACTTTATTGTTAAGGTTTCCAACTCAAGAATATCATCCAAAGGTGTATCTGAGACAATGTAGTCATCTGGATTTTCAGAGATATTCAAGTCTTCATCCTTAGTTGTGTAACGATAGGCATCTTCAAAGTTAGCATATGGTGTGGGGGTGTCTTGGCCAATGCTATAAGGAATTGACCACGAACCATCTAAATGTTTCACCCACCAAGTCCCCACGGTTTTATCTTTTGACATACCTTATACCCTCTCATACGTTTTATCAATAAATTCTTTTGCAATACCCTTGATGGTTTCAGGGTAATAATACAACATATGCGTCTCACCAGACAACAACTGCTCAACAGTTAGCTTGTATATCTCAGCCATAGCCGATTCAAGCTTATCAACTCGCTCCCTGTAACAAACCTTATCAACAATGTGTTGTACAACTTGGTGTGGGTTATTAACAGACATAATAAGCTCTGAAACAATCTCCTGAATCTCTTTGTAATCATAGGAGCTAATTGTTCTGGGTAAAGCTACGCGAAATGAATGTCCACAGCTTGTACAAGATGTTTCCACACAATTAAAAGTTTTAGTATACCATTCTTCAAACTCCTTGCGAAGTTTGTACTGCTCTCGCCGTTCTAGATACTTACTCATACCTCAATCCTCCAAGCTAACAATTCGACACAACTTATCTTTACGGTCTTTCAACCAAGTGGACACAATATACCACAAAGATGATGTGTTTACAACCTTATCTTCCTTATATTCACCAAGCTTAAGCCACCGTTGTAGGTATTTTGGGTATATGGAATCAATGTCTGTATCATAATAACCTAAACTGTGGAGGATAACAAATCCCAATACAGTACAAATGCAGCATATTAAGGTAACTATTAGTAAACCATCAGTACCCGGAATCCATACATCCAGCAGTGGCGCCAATGTTACACTGTACAACACAGCCAAGAAGAAGATAAGGATAGCTAAACCTGTAAATAACCCTAGCATAAAAAGACCAAACAAAATTAGTAAGTCTTTGATAATTGTGCATAAGTTAGTTTGGTTGTCGTATTTCAGCTCAAGATATGACTTACAACCATTCTGCTTAAGCAGTTTATACACAAAAGAGTTCTTATTCAGTTTCATATGTTTTGTTCCTTAGTAATAAGTGAGTTAATATCGGAATACTCTAACAACTAACCCTTTTTTGGTTGCTATATCAATCATGTGTTTTGTGCCTTTACTGACACCATTCCAGAATGCCACAAGATGTGTTCCTTCTTCCGCCATCTGTAGGTTACGCAGATAGCCAGCAGATTTGCCCTTGTTATCCCAATCCGCAGGGAACTCCCACACATACATGTTATTCTCATTGGCATATTGCTTAGCTAACAAATCCGCACCCCTAGCCATACCACAAATGAGAATAACATCTGGTTTGTTTCTTTTTGATAGAAGTAAGTCTAGCTTGTTTTTTAATAATGTATAGTCTGTAAAGTCACGACCACCTGCAACTATTAAATTCATTTTTAAACACCCCTAACACTCAATTTTTTCTAAATACACCCAACCATCTGTGTATATATCATATATTTTGGCAACTTCAACAGCGGTAGCTGCGGTAGCACCACATTGCATAGCCCCTAATGCAAACTCTCTCCCAGAACCCATAGCATAAAAATCTCCAGGTAATAAAGTTATTGGGTTTAATATTAATCTTGAATGCTTGATACCACCAACTCCAATAATGAATTCCCCTTGTAACTCTGACCAATAAGCAATAAAGAAAAAACTATCATCAAAAACACGATCCGAGATACCAACGTCCTGTAATTTTTGGCTACATATACTGCGAATTGGACAACTGCTATCACGCACGGCTTTAGTAATAGCTACAGCTAATGGGCAGTAGGGTTCAAATAAATCTCGGATCAAGTAGTTATCAGAAATCTCACCAGTATGTCCAAAGATAATCGGGAAGTGTTTTACTGCATCCTCATCAACGTGTATGTTATAAATCTGTTTGTGTATTTTACCAGAGTCGTTGGACACCCTGTCATACTTAGAAATCATCCTACATGTAGTATACTGAGTTAACTGACTATCAGCAGCTACCTCCAATACACCTTTTTCTTGAACTTTAATAGATATCGTCGTCATCGTCGTTACTCGGTGAATGGTTTGCAATAATAAGTAATGCGAAAAAGAAACACAAGAAGATTGTGAATAGGTTCATAAGTTATACCCCCATCTTTGTTCGTCGTATAAGAAGAGCCAAAAGCGGTGTTTATTAGCTCTTTCAAACCACATGTTTATCTCTTCCCTGGATAGATCATTCTCAATGATTACAAGCCATGCACCGTGGTTGAAACTCTCATCGACAATGTTGATAAAATAAAATCTTTCTCTTATGAAGAGATTGACGATCAAGTTATACTCATAAGAATCTTTGTCTATATTTTCCACCACATCTGATAAACTAGTTAGCAGCATAGGTTTGTAGGTTTTAGATAGGACGTTTATACCTTTGAATCTTTCTTGAAACATAAATTTTTAACCTTAGTTTGAATAAACAATCCCGAAGCTACAGCTCATCTGCTAAAAACCCTTTTATATCTTTTATCAATTCTCTTAGTTCCTTTGTCTGATTTTGTAGTATAGAATAACTACCAGTCTTAGCCTGAACATTAGACAATGACGAAGATATTCTTTCAAGTTTATTAAGAATTTTACCGGCACTAACCTTAGAAATTTCTTTATCATCAAACATCATCGCGTATCTGGACTTTATGTGATTCTCGTACATCCTCTTATCTTTTTCGTATAATGCTTGACATTGATCAAGAGTTCCTCTTTGAATAACACCAACAGAGTCATGACATGGGAAAGACCTATCAAAAAGATATGTACCAAAAGCCACGACATTTCCTGTTGACCGCAAGCTATTACGACCCCAAACTTTTTCTTTACTGCTTGATGCAGGACTGGCGTCCTCTTTAAACGTAAAGTTAAGACTCTCAAAGCACTCACTGATAATAAAATTAATTGCATCCAAACGATTGTAGATATATAACAGAGAATCATCTTTTGTGAATTCGGTGGTACAAAATAGCGATGTTATAAAGGGGTTCCCTGTTTCAATTTTAACGAAACTCCACTGAAGTTCGACATCCAGCCAAGTAACCTGTGTAGTGTATTTTGCATTCCACTCCTTTCTGAATTTTCTATACTCAAATTCATCTTCTAGTTCAATGAAAAGTGTGTTATATGGAGAATAATCATCAGGATAACCTTTGGATGATAACCTTTTATTTTCAGCATCCCACTCATCCACTGTTAGCACTTTACCTTGGGAGTTCTCGTAGTGAGATATTTTAGTACATTCTTGTCTCGCTTTAATTTCAGAGACATTTTTTACCAAAACTTCAACGCCAGCCCACTCTTGAACGTCAAACTCCTTACCATCGACAAACCAAACACCCCTGGGGAGTTTAACAATTGTAATATCCGGGGTGTCTACTTTTACAACAGTAACAATTTCTTTGGTTTTGCAACTTGGTTTCATATTAACCTCAAATTATCAGGTGTTTTAAGTTTGGCTTAAATAAACAATCTCAACCCCAGCCTCTTCAAATATCTCTAAGGAATACTTATAATCTTCCCCACAAGATATATGATTCATGTCTGGTGGTGGTGAGTATACACGAAGGATACCCGCATTGACAAGTAGGCCAGCACAAATTGAGCAAGGGAACATACTGACAATGATGGAGGCACCTGATGTAGGTACACCAATCCTGGCAGCGTTAGCTACAGCATTCGCTTCTGCATGAACAGTAAGCTTATACTTGAGTGGCCTACTATTACGTTCGGGTGTATGCTCGACCCCTCGGGGTAAGTCATTCCACCCAGAACTTAACTCAACCTTATTCTTCTCGCAAAAGATCACTGCACCCACTTTGGTGTTAGCATCTTTAGACATATTAGCTGACGCTAACATCTTACCTCTAAAGTATTCCACCCACCTGGGGGATAACTTGTCGGGTTGTTTATTTGACATACACATATCTCCGGTTGTTTGATGTAAGTATCATCGCACAGAAGATATAGCCTTGTCAACACCTTTTTGGGTATTATTACCCACACAACAACACTTGACAAATTCAAGTGAGTGTGCGAATATACGCAAACGAAATAACAACCTTAGGATAACAAACCTTTATGGAAAACATGATTAGTATAAAAGAGATAATGGATACTATAAGACGCTCAGACAATCCAAGTCAGCTGGTAGTTGTGAACACAGATGAAGGGAAGCTGGCTGCGATGTACACATACCCAACCTTGCAAGAGGCAATGGCATTAGGTATCTTAGGTGTCAAGGTGTTATATTGCCCTTGCCCAGATTTCTATAACCCCAAGGGTGGTGAAGATATGCGAGGTGTTGGTGTGTACTTTATGAGGTCTGGCATAGATGTGATCTATGTCAATAAGGAGGATACCATTTTAAGCCAATCTCAGCCTGTTTAAGGCTAGTTTTAATAGTGGGTGGCTACATAGGTATAGGTTAGGTGGGATAGCCCCTGAAAAGGGGCTTATATTAGGTTTTAGGTATATAAGTTATTTCTTAACTTCAGACAATACTGAGGATACCAATTTAAACATATCCCTAAGCTTCTCATCATAGGGTTTAGTCTTCAACTTGAGGGCTAAGGCTTTATAGCCCTTCCCATTGTAGCCTTTTGCTACACCATCCCAATTTTGAATGAAAAGATTGTTCTTGAGTCCTTTATTCTGGGGGTGATCGAGAAAGCGAATCAATGCTTTAGCTTGGTTCAACTCCCCTGCCTTGAAGTCATCCCACATGGCATCAACGGTATCATAACCACACAATAAGTGATTCTCACCTAATATCTGGGGTAGGCCGATTGATGTAGCTTTCATAGCTGCCTGGGGGTCTATACGGAAAGCATCACTAAATGCCACCCACTCCTTGGATTGAACGTCCACTTTGTTCTCTGCCCACAAACCAACTCTAGGTAGGCGAGTGATAGCGGCAAACCTACCAGGCTCAAACTGAATCTTAAGCTTTCCAGTACTTTTATCGAAACCTTCAGAGCCGCATTCAACTAATAGTAATGTGATGTAATGTCGTGTGTCTAATATGTTTTTGGCTTGATTTTCTGACAATGCTTGTTCTAATAGGTTGTGTAACTTTAATATTTGAGATTTCATTTAACATCGTTCTCGTCGTGTTTTTCAGTGGTTGGGTGATACGACAAAACTATTACTGGTTGCTTGTCATCCCCCATAACACCAGATTGACATGAAAAATTAACCGGTCTGGCAAACTTCAAGAAGCTGACCATCCGGTCATATTGGTCATATGTGTAAATTTTCTGTTTTGCTTCCATCACAAACCTAGAAATCTCCGTTCTCGTAGTTGACAAGAATTTCTTTGTAGACATCCTTGGTCTTTTCAAGCATCCACCAACTTTCCATGTAAGAATCTATTAAGATTTCTGTACCGGTGAATACATAATCATTGAAAAGAATGTTGTCTGCCTTATCGTACTCCAAAGTAAAACCAATAATACCACGAAGTTCGCCAGATTCTGCTTTAGCCAGAAGTTCTTTTACATATCCAACCACAGCTGGGTCTGGCTTAAACGCCTGGCTAGCTTCATCTTGTGAAACATCTTTCTTTTTACCCACTAAACTTACAATTTTTGATTTCTTATGTTCGTCAGCCATCTTAGTATATACCTTCTTGTGTGAATGCGATAATCCAATCTTTAACCGCTTCAGATCGGACAATGTCATCAATGTGGTTGAAGTCAATATGTTCAGCCGAGTACCGTAAGTGTTCATGGTGATTAATCATGCTGATTATACGCGCTAGGCCAGATTGCACTTTCAAATCACATTGGCGAATATCACCCATTAGAAATAACTTACTGTTCTTACCTAAGCGGGTGATACATTTGACAACTTCTTTTACTGTAAGGTCTTGTGCTTCATCACACAAGATATAACTATTATTAAAACTCCTACCCTTGATAACCTCCAAAGGTACAAAGACAATATCCCCGGCTTCTAAAGCAATCTTATAGGCTGCCTTACCCATACGTTCAACTAAGGCATCAACAATTGGCATTGACCAGTTGGCAGCTTTTTCGTTCAAGTCGCCTTGATAGAAACCCAGGGACTTAGAATCACTTACAGCCGGTCTAACAATGATGATCTTCTCAATACGCTTAGACCTATATTCCTCAGCCGCAACACTGGTTGGAATATAGGTTTTAGATGTACCAGGATAACCCGTTGCAATGACAATAGGTACTCGGTAATCCCTAGCCAAATCAATGTAACGCTTTTGTCTCTGAGTCATTGGTTTTAATGGTGGACACCTACGAGCATCTTCCTCAGCGTGCCTCAACAGAGCCTTGTCTGAGATAATTTGATTATTACCTCGCTCCACCCGAGAGGATGCCTGAGTTTTATTCTTACGTCTATTAGAGTGTCTTTGACCATTATTTGACATCATCAGTACCTTCTGGGTTATTTTCTGGGGTAGAACCACTCAAAGCATTTAAGTTATTAACCATTGCCCTCTCAAGCATAGTCTTAGGAACTATTGCAGAGAAAACAAAAGCAAAGAAAAACTTAAACACCCCAGAACGCTCCGTATCTATACCATTGTAAATAAGAACATCTTCTAAAACTTTGTACATGCGAAATGTCCCCACAATGTACATCAAGCTAAGAAAAGCATAAATATAAAAAGTAATATCTAATCCTGTCATTATTCAATTTCCGTTGCTGTGAAATCATAATTTACCCATCGTAGTAATCCTGGTGGGTTTAGAGTTTCTTGGTTCAATCTTACATCAGCTAACATTTCCCGAATTGCATTCTCTTCGTTGTCAGCAACATACTTACCATAGGACTTACCCGTAAGCTTGTCGGTAATTTCAAATGTTCTCATAAGCCTAGCTCTTCTTTTAGTCTGTAGTAATGGGCCAACTTAGCTTCTCTTTTCAGGTCAATTTCCGCTTGTGTTTTTGGTCTTTCGTAAGTTATATACATACGCGGGGATAAGTTGGAGTCTATATCCATGGTTATTTCGGCCTTATCCCTAAACTTTTTAGGAATATTTTTAAGTACTGCATCCAAATGATTAAGGAAGTCTTCTAAATACCAACCAATTCCGCTATCCCAAGAAATATTCTCGACAGTTTCACGTACAGTTTCCATTATTTAAACCCTCTGCCGGTAATTTCAAATGTTCTCATAAGCCTAGCTCTTCTTTTAGTCTGTAGTAATGAGCTAGTTTTAATCTTTTTTCCACCGCAGTACCCCGTTCTTCGTTTAGAATATCTTCCTGTGTTTTTGGTCTTTCGTAGGTTATAGAAACAGTGATAGCAGAGTCATACTCAGCTTCAATTTCTATTGAAGCCTTATCCCTAAATTCAAAAGGAACATTTTCTATAACAGAATGGAAATACATGAAAAATTCACCTACCGACCATTTAGCTGCTGAGCCAGGAATACTTAGTCTGTAAGCAAGTTTAGTTACCTTGTCCATTATTTAAACCCTCTATCTATAATTTCAAATGTTCTCATATTTTATTACCCTATTAGCCAACATCGAAGCGTATCTACTAACATCCAAATCCCCAATAAGGGGTTCGTGTGAGTAGCTAGTAACCCGTTTCTCAAAGAAGTTTTCATGCTTTGCTGCTGAGAGCATGTAATCCATCCATTCTAATGGATTTTCAGGTACTTCTTTGAAACTCTTATAGCCAAGTTGATATAATCGCAAGCACCCAAGATAGTCCATATACCGCTTAACTTTTTCAGCAGGTAAATCTTCCTGATCTCCTATCAAATCAACATAGTTCTTCTCAACTTCTACAAACTTCGCAACCAGCTCTTCTGTGTACTTTTGAAGTTCTAATTTTTCCACATAACTCAGGAAAGCAGATTCGGACTTTATCACACTAAAGTTAAAATCTACGTGTGCTGTTTCATCAGCAAGACTCCACTGGTTTACATCATTAAACCCCATCAATATACCGAAGCGTTTCAGGTTTAAGAACTCAGTGAATGCTGCGAATAAACCAATACCTTCCCCAAGGGCTACTTGAGTCAGTTTCATTAAGAAACCAAGACGAGTGCTAATGTCAATGTTTGACTCTGACATTACCTCTATTTTGTCTCGCATTTCCTTGTATTGCTTGAAAGAAACCCAATCCGAATCGGTAAAACCAAAAGATTCAGCAGCTAAAGCATAAGCCCTTTGATGTACAGTTTCCTTGAATGCAAAGGTTATGAAAGCTGTTAAAACCTCATTGTTTTTTACATACGGTATAAGTTGGGTGTAGCCAGAAGCTACAGCCCTATCCATTTCCGTAAACAAGAGACTGAGATTATCAATGAGTTTCTTGTTTTCAGCATGTGTTCTTGTTTTTGTCACTAAACCATCTTTGGAATTGTATTGCCTTAGGTCATCCTGTAACTCAACCTGATGTACATCCCAGGTCATGTCAATAACCTGCTTCTTAGCTGCCTCCATAGCGTAGGGGTAACTAAACGGCCTATAACTTTCACTCTCTTTAAAAATACTCATCAATCACCCATGACAACTCAAGCATTCAGATAAATCAAAATCAATCTTAACATGATTTAGTGGTTGGTTTTGTTCTACATTGTTCAGATAAGTTTTTTGAGGCTTATCCGCTCTAACATAGTACATTGTTTTCAAGCCACGAACCCAAGCATAAAAATGTAAGTCACTCATATATTGCCTTGTACATTTTTTAGGTGGCCAGATATTACAGCTTTGCGATTGACAGATAAAAGGTTGTCGAACAGCAACATGCTCGATGCACCATCTTTGGTCAATTTCCCTAGCAGTTTTAAATACAGACTTTTCAAATTCTGTCAACTGCTCTAAACTATCTACCTTGCCATCATTAAGTATGATTTTATCCCAAGTCTCTTTATTGTTAATTCCCTTCTCTTCAAGAAGCTTTTCTAACCACTTATTTTTGTAAAGGAAAGCACCTGCCCTACCCTCGCCCATAAACGCATTAGATGACAATGGTTCTATTGATGGGGATACACCAACAAAATCACTACTTGAAGCGTTTGGGGCGATAGCTAGCAGAAAGCTATTCCTCATACCACTCCCTCTACAATCATCCGGCTCCCCGCGTTCCTCCGCTAATTTCTTACTAGAGGCTATAGCCCGCTCTTTTATAGTTGAAAAGATTTTGTAGTTCTCAGATACCGCACTATTAGCACCACCTGATTCAAAAGGTATCATCTTAGATTGAAGATATGAATGAAATCCTAGAGTACCAACACCAATAGCCCGCTCTTTTATCGCTGAATAAACTGCTCGCTTCAGTTCAGGTGGTGCTAATCGAATAAAATACTCAAGCACATTATCTAAGAATCTAACTAAATCTTCAACTATTGTACTATCTTTCCATTCATCAAACTTCTCAAGATTCAAACTTGACAAACAACACACCGCTGTCCTTTTAGCGGAGGTCATCAGTGTTATTTCACTACACAAGTTAGACTGACTTACGTGATAGGTTGGTTTTGTAATCCAACCAGGTAAGTTACCATTGGTACGATCAATCCAGTGAATATAAGGTTCACCCGTCTCATACCGCATATCTAATATTTTATTCCAGACATCAAAAGCATTCAAGAACTTACCTGTCCTACCGTGTTTAGGGTCTATAAGCTCATAGTCCTGCTTTGTTACCATTTTCTCCATAAACCAATCCGGGATATTAACCGCATTGTTTAGGTTAAAACATTTTTTGTTTATATCACCACCTACTGGGTATCGCATTTCCAGAAAAGACATAATTTCTGGATGATCAATATTCATGTATGCCGCAATACTACCACGCCTAGACTCACTCTGTTTGTAAGATAGTGCATCAGAATCATAACCCTTTAGGTGAGACATAACACCTGTTGATTTTTCATCTGGGCTTCTGTTACTTGGAAATACAGAAATACCCCCACCCAACATACTAAGCCAAGCTGTTTCATGCCTGGAATCAACTAATCCTTTGCGGTTGTCGGCAATAAAAGAAAGAAAACACGAGATTGGAAGTCCATCAGGCTCTACATTCTCTTCTAGCCAATCCCCGGCTTCTTGGAATTGGTTTTTGTCAAATGTTGGCCAATCTATTTCAACCGCAGTAGATAACACAGGTGAAGCATTGGTATACCAACCTTTACTCGCATAATCATATATCCTTTGTGCGAACTCATAATCACCGAAACAATAGGATGTGGCTGCTCTAGCCAAAGTCTCCTGGGGGCTATCCTCCCACTCTTTTTTATAGAAACCTTTTTTAGTTAACATTGTAATCCCTTTTTCTGGGATTAGCTTATCTCTACTATAATCTATAATGATTCCGAGATATTCTTTCACAGTGGAACTATCACTCAAATTATTACTCACCCAACCCCCTAAAATAACTGATAATTTTATCAGAACCTACCAATCTTTCCCCAGCTTCATTAATTAATGTTGGAAACATTTCAACATTAAACTCCTTAGCCTTCGCCATACCTTCTTGATCTGTAATGTCATGAGTATAAGTTGGAATATCCAAACCATTATCCTGTAAATATTTCTTAACCGTTTTACACGGAGTACAATAACTTGCTGTGAATAATATCATACATCTGTCTCATCTGGAATGATAAGTTTCATAATGTTGGGTAAGTATTCTTTAATAGCTACCCCACAAGCTATAGCCAGTTCTTTATGTTCTTTCTGAGTACCATTTCCAGAACGAAGGTCAATGTAATGTAGCCAAGAGCGAACTGTTCCGTTCATATACATATGACTCATTGTCAAACCTTCGGGTAAAATAACCCTAGCAACTTCTTTAGCAATACCTTTAGACAAAGCTTCTCTGTAAAGCCTCTCTACATCTGCTAGCAAAAACTCTTGCTCATCTTCCCACCACTGCTTAAGTGCAGAATCGTCTGTCTCATTACTATTCTGCCTGTTCTTAGTGTCTTGTAACCGACACTCACGCAAGGCAAACTCATTAGCTTCAGCATATCTCTGGCTGAATTCCTGAAAGCTAAAAGACCTGTGACGTAATACCTGCCTGGCAATGTCTCTTGGGCACTTGATTTCCATTGTAAGGCTAATGGTTTCAAATACACTCCAATGGGAATTCTTTTGGCAATATCTTAGAAGTTTTTCAGAAGTATCAAATTGTGTTTGATTTGCTTTATTAGACACTCTTGCACAATAAGAGACAATATCTTCAGATGTTGGTATAAAATCTTGCACAGGTTTTGTTAGACCAATTACCCGGCAAGCAACGATGTCTTTAGAAATATCCATTATCAAACTCACCACTCATTAGCATAGATCGAATGATCTATATCTCGACCAGGCTCGTCGAACGATACCTTAGCCACCCTCTGGGTCAAATCTACAGACTGAAAATCATAAGGCTTAATAACTTTACCATCAAAGTTATGTAAGCAGTACCAATCTTCACCTTCAAGATGCACTGAACTTAACTTGTCCACAGGTTTACCATCATACAAGGCTTTCTCAAGCCACTTTACGCCGAGTTTTTGGCTAGAGGTAATCTTGGTTAGGTTATTCTCTTCTACGTCTTTAAGGGCACCTACAGTGTCAGCACCAATGACTTGTAAAGAGTGTTCAAGCTGCGCTAAATACACCTTACAGTCACACAAGACATCAAGTAGTTTAAGGACGCTTTGCTCATTTAAAGCTTCTTGAAACTCGATAACAGCCTCTTCATAAAGTTTTACACTAAGCTCTTCCATCTTCTCAAAGAATTCATCTTGCGTGATTTCAGGTGAAATACTTGTACCGGATTTTATTGCAAATTCTACGCTTTTGTTCAAAGGTTGTTTCCTTATTTTAGTCGGTCTTTTATTTTATTCTGAATATCTTCTATTTTTGTACGTAACTCATCGTCAGACATCAGTTGTGCCTCTTTAAGTTTTCTTGCTCCAAGTCTCGCAGCCAGAAAGTCTTCATAATACATACGTTCTTTAACTAAATCTAGTTTGATTTGATAGTTTTCTGATATTGGCATATTACTTTTCCTATTGTTAATTTTATTAAAATGGTGTGCCCGGCGGGACTCGAACCCGAAACCTAGCCGTTATGAGCGGCTTGCTCTGACCAATTGAGCTACAGGCACTAAATGAGAATGTTATTTTTATAGTTTTAATCTTCGTCGCAAAAGAAGCCGAACAAATTAAGTAGACTTAAAAAGATGTTGAAGATATTCAAGAAAAGGTTTGTTGTTGCAAATAAGTAGTTTGTTTCCTTTCCTCGAATTATTTCACTAGTGTCATATAGAATAAATCCAGACATTAGTATAACAATTACACCACTAATTAGTGCATTCAATCCACTAATCTCTACACCAAAAAATCTGGCTATAAGCAGACCAAACAAGATAACTATCACAGCAAGTGAGCTTACTGTCAAGAAGCCACCCATAAAACTAAAGTCTTTACCTGTAATGTTCACATAGGACGATAGTGCAAAAAAGATAAATGCTGTGCTTGCCATAGCCTGTACAACAATACCAGTACCGTTAGGTAAAGATAGCACACCCTCCAACAATGGCCCAATGCTTACACCTAAAAGCCCAGTGATAGCAAAAACAACACCAAGCCCAGTAACCGAATTAGCTGTCTTTGGTAAGACAAATAAAGACAATACAAAAGCTGCTGCAAGAGCAATTAAGGAGAACGTAGCCCCAATACCTGTAGAAAGGTACGCTGTGAAAGCACTGAAGGTTAATGTGCAAGCCAACAGTCTATAAGTATTACGTAGAACTTTACTTGGATTTGTTTCATAGAATGAAATAGATGATTGCATATATTTTATATCTCTTTGTTACTTGTTGATAGTTTAGTAATAATTTTTATTTCATTATTTTGGGTTTTTCTTGACTAATACGAGTCGCAGTGGCGGCGGGTTTTCATTTATTCCCGTTAAGCTACCGACGCTTGTTTTGTTTACTGGTTATATGTAGGCCATGGCAGCCAAGCGTCGCCTGACGCCATTTCCCGAACCTCCCCAGATTCAAAGTCCCATTTTCGTAAATACGTACCATGCGGGAACTCCCACTCTATTGACTTAGCACAATGTCCGACACCATTTGTGAAAACAAAACAAAACACGTTTGTTTCCGGCAGGTTCTCAAAGTTAGGCCCTATAACCCGCCAAGATTTTTCAGCAAGCTCGACCTCTAACATATCACGATGCGATGTTACGGCATCAATCTCGGCACGCAGAGCGTCGATCAAATCCAATAGAGGGGTAGATGAAGGCCCTGTTGGTGGCTTCCACTCCTGCGCCCCCTCAAGCCGAGTATACCCAGCTAAGGCAAGAGTCCTTGCGGCCTTGCCCAGCTCGGCAAGCAAGGCGTCTATCTCCTTTCGACTAACACTTAACTCATCGAGCAAATTCTGATATTCGAAATCAATGCACTTTCCGATATGCCTGCCATGCTCACAATCTCTACTGTTATTCATCAATACTCTCCACCATAACCAGTTTCACTTTCTATGTTATCACCAAAATCTTCATAACTGCTGTGATCTTGACCACAGCAGATTTCACACTCGCCCATATTAAAATCCTTACATTAAATGATATTGTGAACAGCCAGGGTGTTACCCCTGGGCTATTGACCTCGCTTTTTCAGCTGCTGCTTGCTCGGTCACAGCAGTTGTTTGCAGCTCCTAACACTACCTCTAGCTGTGCCGGTATTAGTCCCAACTGTTCACAACTTTAAGGGTTCTTGATGAAGGTTCTTTGGTGTGCTATTACGCCAAATGGGGGTTGAGCCTTACCAATTACGGAGTACTCTCGCACTTTACCGAAACATCTCTTAACGCGACTTACCCTACCCGAGCTACAGGTTTTCGCTATCACTTCAACCATTCAGCGTAAATGGTTTTGTGAAGCATGGTAAAACTGAATTCTATAGCCGATGCTAAGCCAGAACCCATAAACCGTCACGCTATTAAGTCTTCGCCCAACTCTTTAAATGATGGCTGCTTCTAAGCCTACATTCCAAAGAACCTTCATCAAGAACCCTTAAAGTTGCTGCCTGGATATACCGCCAAGCAGCCTCGGTTTGTTGCGTTCAATGTATTCGGCAAGCACCCACTGAATAGGTGTTAAATCCACATGTCACTTTTGTAACATGAACTGCCTTATTACCCTTTCGGCGCAACGTAAGGGCTTCACTTTCGCCGCGAGAAGCCTTTGAAGCTACCTACCCACTTTAACTGGTAGTTTTTAAAAATCCCCGTTCGTCCGGTCTTGGGGGCCGACCATGAATTTCGGTATTAAAACAAAACTATCTGTCAAGTACCACACAACTAATACACTGACAAAAATTTAATACCTAGCCTGGACTGACTGTTTAAGGTATCTGCCCGCTACCAGAGGAGGAATCTGGTCATGGCTAAGACAGTACCCGAGCGGAACGAGCCACCGCAATTAAACCAATATATTATGTATTACATATCTTTAGGTAACTTAGCTCTGAATTTTGTCACCCGCCGTTCATGCATAGTCTCATAAGGATTACTGTTCCAACTAGCAACAACAGTTCGATTAACATAGTCTACCTCTTTAATATGGACAACCCAATATACCCACTTGCGTTTTGACCAAAGGTATTCGTTTGGTTTTCTCTTCCTGCCATCATACAACTTCATGCCGGGCTTAATCTTATCAAATTTGATTGTCATATGCTATCCCCTTTTACAATTCTTCTTGTAACTGATTGATAATTGCTCTAATACACTTCTTGCATGGTTGAATTGATCCCCCTACAGACAAAGCAGCATGTTGAGCATCTTGGAAGAACCAACCACTTGTTGGATTCTTCTCTTCGCACCAAAGCTCAGGTTTTGGAAGCTTCAATCCGTCCCTATATTCGTACTTAATGACATGGTGTGGCATTATCAGTCTCTCCCACAATTAAACCAGACTACTCAAACTCATTGAACAAGTTATTACCCGTAGGACTCGAACCTACACCCAAATCTTTTTAAGATTTGATATTGTGCATTATACAGCAAGATAATATCTTATGCAACATTTATCTTTTAAGTAATCTGTATTTGGCACCCCCTACAGGACTCTAACCTGTAACCCCCGCCTTAGAAGGGCGGTGCTCTATACAATTGAGCTAAGAGGGCATGTTCTTTTGTATCTCTCCATATGATGTATATTGAACTACTTTACATCAGAAGTCAAGCACTATTTTAACTAAGTTTTACTTATTTTGCACAGATAGCTAACATCTTACAAATATTACAGACGCAACTCTCCCACCTTTTCCGGTAGTAGCTCTTAAAAACACATGGATATTGGCTTTATCGCTGACAATCTCTTGTCTGCCCATATAAGAGTTACTTGGGACTACACAAAGTCCCAGACCGGATCAGGCTGATACCTGCACCCATCTTGTCAAGGGGTGCTCACACCGCTGCTCTCAGTGTGTACCGTCGCCTCCACTTAACCCTGGAAGCACATTCTCAGCTACTGTGCACGAGCGTTTGCTGATCATGTAGTAAGTTACTTAGACAACTAAGAGAATCGTCATCTGTTCGCTCGCGGGTTTTCCTTTTCTACCGTCGGGGTGGGTGGTGATCCCATCTTTCCCCTCTCAAATACTATCTTTAACAATAGTATCTTAACTCAACCACATGTATTGGGTATCCATACCCCATGCCAGAGCCGTGTTGTCGGTTTTGCTTTACAGCTTACACCAGGACATTTATGGTGCATAGACTGAAGGGAACCTGTGATAAAACGCCTATTTACTTATCTTGAGGTAATCATACACCATTTTGTGTGTGAATGTCAAGCACTATTTTCAAAAAGTTTAAGAAATCTTAAGAACGCAAGGAATTCGTGGGTTGCAATAGAATGTAAACCCGTCTTGTTGATTTGTCAAGCAGCCTTTGAGGGGTGTTGACGAAGCTGCTGGTATGTGTATACAATGACCCCACAAACAACAACCACACAAGGTAATAAAACTTATGCAACACACATGCCAAGATAGTCTAGTTAGCAAAAATAATTTAACATCCCTATTTGAAGTATTGGAGTATGGTCAAGAAGAGTTGAAGCGGGCGTACGGCTTACACCAGACTATTAGAGCCAATAACGCAACAAATGGCCGAAATAACGAGGTATCAACCTTACCCGCTACCATTATAGCACCACAACCAGAAATCAAGCGTATTTCGGCCTTAGAGTCGGTTTTAGACGTATTGGACGCCGACATTGATGGTCAGTTTGATATTGAAGAACTAATACACGACCATCTTTCAACAAAGGAAGGTGTTGTGTTGTTAGAAGATGATGAATTCTTTATCTTAGACGCAGACCCTTGGTGCAAAACCGATTACCCTTACTATGATGAGGATTACCCTGTTGAACTAAAGCGTTACAAGTTTGAAGATTCTGTCAAAGAGGAGGTTAGGCACGATGAGATGTTAAAATATTCGACACTCTCGAATAACCGAGAACGTCAACTTCAGTATGAAATTCGAGCACTGGGCTTGTGATGTAAAATATATTTTCTTATACCCCTTGACAAAACTCAATAGTCGTGGTATAAGCTAAATCCTATCTTGAAGGAGATAAATAATAAGAGCTAAAACAAAACATCGTAGGGTTTTTGGCTGATTTCACATAACAAGAATAATAAGAAATGAACAGACTAAAAAACAAGCCAAACAGACATCTTGTTTGTCGTCTTTGCAACACACCATTAACCAGATTTGAATCTAACAGAATTATCTCTGTAATTGATGGTGATGCAATTTACAACGATTGGTGCCAACGGTGTTTTATCTCCGCAAGGAACGGTAGTTCAAAATACAAGGATTATCAACATGAGGGGTTGACATCTGAGTTCCTAAAATACAGATCAACCCCCAATCTTCGTGTAAGAATGTCCGACGAATAAGTTGGAACATATACTTATCCACAAGTTATTCACAAATTATCCACAATTTCTGTGGATAACCTCTTGACAAATCTCAATATTGGGTGTATACATCAATTGGGATTCATTATCATTTAGGTTTATACCATGTCAATTATCGCAGGTATCCTTGCGTCAAGGCGTCGTTCTGCGCCAACACCTCAAGTTTGGATCATTGGTGATAATGATGGTTATGGTGCTGGTGTTCCAGATAATGGAACCCACAGCTTCGACGGATTTACCCCAAACTGGGATGGAAGAAGCCCAGCAGAACAGGCTTCCACAACTGGTGCTCAGTTTACCGACACCTACAGTACTACACAGCCGGGCTTTAGTCCACAATCTGGTACTGTTGCTACAATAACTTTTACAGGTTTGGGTACGGGGTGGACTTCGGGTAAACTTACAGTAGACATGGCGGATTTTCAGGCTGACTTCTTAGATGGTTTCAGTGTTACTTATAATGGTATTGTACAAAACTGGAACTTCACAGATGGTTTTCCCAACACTGTAGTTCGGGTATTTGATCTATCACCTGCTGTGATTTCTTCCATAAATTCAACAAATCAGCTCGTTATAGTTATCAACCGTGGGTCTGCAACAGACTTTTATGGTTTTGATTATTTTAAATTAGAAAAGAACGTCTAATATTTTCTCCGCTACAATAGCTCAATAGGCAGAGCAGTTGATTTGTAATCAACAGGTTGTCAGTTCAATTCTGACTTGTAGCTCCAAATTCAAAGAGTTGTTCAAAGATGCCTCAAACCAATCAAAATAAGGTCGGCATTCTTTTGCCGAACACTTTCGGTTATAAATACAATTCAAATTTCCCATCTGGAAATAAACCAGTAGCCAATTATAATCTCTTATTCAAAGACGATTTTAGCTCAGGTACTGTTGGGAACCCCTATCCAGGTTTCCATACGTCAACAGTTTACGATAATGCTCAGCCATTTTTGTCAGGTAAATCTTTACGAGTCAACTTAGGTGCTACAACCCCACCAACGTGTGGCGGTTCAATGAACTATGGAGGTCGCTTAAACTTACCGCAAGCCGTTCCCTATGGTAGCAGAATATGGTTCTCAATGCGCCTATTTCACCCAGTAGAGCAAACCTGGGGATATTGCTACGACCCAGTCGATAATGCTGAGGCTGTTGGTTGTGGTAAACAATCTGACGGTAACGAGTGGCGTAAATTCATGGTGCTCGCCCCTACAACAGGTACAGCACGTATTTACCTTGAGCCAAAAAGTGTTAGGCGTAACGTAAACCAATTTCCTGGTACTCGCTTATACAGTGAAGCATCACAGCAACCCTACATTAACCCCACAATGGCTTGGCCATTAGGCCGCTGGTATACCCTGCAAATGGAAGTGTTATTGAATGACACTACAGGATATATGCGTTATTGGGTAGACGATCAATTTGTGGGTGGTATCACAGCTGGAACTGTTACCGCTGGAAATTCTATTGCTCAGTGGGGTATTGGTGATTATTGGAACGGTCAGCCTTACACAGATGGTGTAGCGGGTAGAACTCACTTCTACGTTAAAGACGTGATGATTGCTACAGACGCCCCCGGCTTCACTGCACCAACAGACGTTGATAGTGGTGGTAGGATTTATATAGCACCCACCAGACGACCAAGAGACTTCGCATAATGCCAGCTGATTTTTACTTTGGTTCGAGTACGCCTGACTTTGAAAGTCAGCACACAGTTATTGGTGGTTCAACTGGCCCAACTATTCTTGTTAATACCGCAGGTACAACATTCACAACACCGACTGGTGGTATTATCATCACTGAACTCGCCAGGGGGATGTTATCCGACCCAGGTTATTCTGGTGTTACTTTCCCGATTGGTGTTTATGACATCACAGATGGTGTTACAAACGCACCACTCTTGGTGCAAGCTACAGGTAATGCTAGGACAGATAACTCCGGTTATGTTTGGCACACAGTTACAGGTCTAAACACTTTTGTCCCTGCGGGTAGAGTTCTAGCAGCTGCATCTGCACCACCATCTTCTGGTGTATGGACAACAAGAAGTGTTGATGGTACGCCATACTATGATGACGGCACAGCTGAAACAACAATGCCAGCGACTTGGCCAGGTAATGGTGCTGGTCGAATTATTCCGCTACAAGTTGGTTATTCATTAGCTGCTCCACCACCAACATTAAATAACATTAACACCAATAATATTGTTAGAGTTAATTCGACCGGTAATACCATATCAACAAGTGGTATCGCGACATTAACCTCTTTAACAATTGGTGGAAAGGCTGCAACATCACTGAATGCACCAAACGGTGATGGCACATTCTCGATGCCAGGCTTCACAGATGAACAAGTTTACTCTTTAATGGGTACTCGTTCAGCTGTAGCTACAGACGGTACTAACAGTGATAACTTAAACGTAACACTCTTGCCCGCAAATGGTTGGGATTACGTTACCTTAGCTGGTACATTAAATACTGGCAACACTGGAACAATATTTAGCTTCTCGCCTACCGCAGTTGTAAACGATCAAATTGTATTCCCACTAAGTCACGTAGTTGATGCTCAAGGTAACTTACAGACTGACGTTGACGGTACAGTTGTCTTTTGGCACATTCAAGCTTCAACTGGCGTAACAAGATCATTTACCGTTACAACAGGTGTTGGGGCTGGCGACATTACACCAAACAGTTTTAACTTTACCAACCTAACAAACCAATCGTTAAGTACATTGGTTGAGTCTGATGTTCAGACAATTACAGGTATTGACACTGCAACCACTGTAACCATTACAGACGGTGAGTACGCAATCAATACAGGTTCTGGTTTTGGTGCATTTACCTCAGCATCCGGTACAGTTAATAACAACAACACAATAAAAGTTAGAAGAACAACAAGTGCTTCACCAAGCACTGCTGTAACAACTTCATTAACCGTTGGTACATATAATACGGTTTGGACTGTAACAACAGGTACGGTTGACATTACACCAGATGATTTTATATTCACAAGTCAATCTGCTGTAGCACTTAATACTAAACGAACTTCTAACACAGTAACAATAAGTGGTTTAGGTGGCCCAGCTTCTGTCAGTATTACCAATGGTCAATATAGTAAGAATGGTGCAGCTGAGACAAGTGCAGGGACAACAGTTGTAAACGGTGATACGTTGTACGTAACTCACCAAAGCTCTACCAGCTTTAGTACAGCGGTAACAACGTCTTTAACTGTTGGTACACTGACAAGAACTTTTGTCTCAACCACATTAGCTTCAGACACAACAATTGACCCATTAAACTTTGGTACAGCATTCTCACAACCTGCGGGTGCAACTGTTGGTTCTGCTGATTTAATTATTTCTGGCATTAACACCTCAACGTCAATAACCGTTGCTGGTGGTCAGTATAGCAAGAACAGTGGAGCTGCAACAGCTTCAGCCGGTACGCTAGTTGCTGGGGATACGCTGAGATTAATTGGAGTTGCATCTAATACACCTGGGGCTTCTGTTGTAGTTACAGCTGCAATTGGTGGTACACCTTACACTTTTACAATTATAACCGCCACAGCTATTTCGTCTAATGATGATTTAAACTCAATTAGACCTATTGTTAAAGATGTGAAGAAACCCATCAAGAAGTCTGTACGGAAGACTATCAATAAGAGAAAAAGATAATGCCTTTTTATACTTTAACACCTGGTGCCCCTACTTCAGCAAGCTACCCCCACACAGGGGGTACACTTGAGGTTGTTATTGCCGAAGACTCTGTGTTTGGTGCAGGGGCTGAAATTAAAATTCAATTTGAAACTGCCACAAGTTCTGGGGTGTATAAAAACATCCCCCTAACTGACATTAAAAGTCTAAAGTTACCCGACAGTTATGAACTAAGTGCAGGTAACTACAGATTTCAACTTGTTGGTGGTCAGTCTAACACATCCATTGGCTTACGAGTTACTTCAGTAGCCTAACGATAAGGTTGAGTTTATGCCAAGACCCAAAGGAAGTATTAATACCAGTACTTTGTTGAATAAGCAACCAAAGTCTGACCGCTATATTGGTAGACTTAAGGTTCTTACAGAGAACGGATTAAAAGAACTTCAGAACTTAATTCTTGTAGCCAAAGATGAGAAAGATTACTATTTACTGCTTAAAGTTATTTCTCAAATTATGCAACACGGTCACAAGTTATTTGTTGATGAAGAAGCTAAACGATTACAAGAACTAACTGATAAAGTTAATGAGTTGTTGAAGGCTCAGCAAAAAGCCGAAAACAAAGTTAATAAAACATTTTCCCGCGTTGCTTCTGTTAAAACAGCTTCTAAAGATTGAAGTTTGTTTTAGACAAGAGCCTAACTGAATTATGAATTATAAGAATAAGAAAAAGAATAGTAGTGGTATTGGCGGTCTGAGATTAGAGGATGCTATTGCTCAGCTCGAACGTACCATTAATGAACAAAATCAACTTGAAGTTTCAGACGATAAAGATTCGTTTGAAGATGAGCGACTACAAGAACTCTTAAGTACAAACTACGTAAAGTCTGAGCAAGATACACCTAAAGAGTTTGGTATTGATGATGTTGAAGAGCTGCCACCCCTAGAACCTCAGAAAGGTACACAAGAGTTCGCCTTAAACATTGATGCTGATGTAATTTTTTATGGTGGTGCTGCGGGTTCAGCTAAGACCTTCACCATTTTAATGCGATTCCTGTTGTATAAACACGATCCCAACTTCCAAGCTATCTATTTTAGACGCAGTTTGAACTTGTTAGCAGGTGCTGGTGGATTGTTCCCAGAAGCATTGTCAATGTGGAAACGCTTTGGTATCAAGTCTCGTGGTGGCAATGACATGCGTATCCGGTTCCCAGAGGGGAGCTTAGCATTGTTTAGTCACTTGAACCACGAGGATGATAAAGATAACCACCTAGGTCTTCAGTACTCAGCAATATTCTTTGACGAATTGCCTTCATTCACAGAAACTCAGTTTAACTTTATGCTGGGTCGCTTACGTTCAAGAGCTAAAAACAACTCTTTTGTATTCGCCACAATGAACCCAGATTATGATTCTTGGGTTTATAATTGGGTTGAGTGGTATTTGTATCACGAAGGCCCATATGACGGCAGACCTGACCCAGCTAAATCTGGAACCATCCGTTATTTTGTAACAGATAGAGGTAAGCCGGTATTTGCTGATACAAGAGAACAACTTGAGAAAGAATACCCCCACTTGTGTTGGGTGGAGAATCCTAAAACAGGTAAGCTTGTCCACACTCCGCCAAAATCGTTCGTATTCATTGCTGCGAATATTTTTGACAACGAAGCACTAATCACTTCAAACCCAGGTTATCTTTCTTCACTGCAAGCACTTGAGCCAATCCTGCGTGAGAGGATGCTTTACGGTAACTGGAAGGCTAGACCAAAGGGTTCTACCCTTTTCAGTAGGGATTGGTTAAAGCCTGCCGAATACGTACCAGATGGTTGTATTCACTGTAGAGCATGGGATAAGGCATCTTCCGTACCTTCTGAAAAAGAGTGGTTTCCAGACTATACCGCTGGCTCTCCAATGATCTCTAAAACTCAAGATGGTTATTACTACCTGACTTGGGGTTTTCATGAGGACATTAAAGACCCAGAAACACAGGTTACAGGACGTTTTAGGATGTCCCCTGGTGATAGGGATAGGTTGATACTCAAACAAGCCTTATATGACGGTACAGACGTTGCTGTAGTGTTACCAAAAGACAGTGGTTCTGCTGGTGTGAGTGAGTTTGAATCTGCTTCAGCAAAACTTGTACCGCATGGTATCACAGTTATTGAAGACAGAGCAGCGCCTAACCAATCAAAAACCAAGCGCTTTGAAGCCTTTGCCTCAGCTTGTCAGAATGGACTTGTCTACATTGTAGAGTCAAGCTTTCCGAACAAAGCAACTTTGGAAGAGTACCTGAAGGAACTGGAAGCGATTGGGCCAGATCACAAACGTTCAACTCGATCAAAGAAAGATGACTGGTTTGACGCCACAGCTTCAGCCTTTAATAAAATACGAGAAGTTAGACACTTTAAAGATGATGTGGATTACTCACAGTTCACAATAGAAAGTGTAACTAACAAATACTTAGAAATGGGAATATATAATAATGACGACAGATAATGAAATTAGAAAAAGGGTTAAGATCAACCGGATGAGTGTTCTGGGTGTATCTGAATGGGCAAAAGAGATCAATGCTCTTATTGCAGAAGGTTACGTTTTAGCTGTAGCTACAGACTCCAACGACCGTCTTGACATTCACAACTTCACATCACACCCCCGTTATGTCGTTATGACTAAACCTGGTATTCCTTCAGAAGTAACCGTAGTTGAAGAAGAAGTTGTTGAACCTGAAGAATCTATTTCAGAAGAAGAACTTATTGTTGAGCAAGAAGATTCTCAAGAAACTTCCGAAGAAGAAAAAGAAGAAGTTGTCGAGCAAGAATCAGAGAAGGCGAATAAGCCCGGTCGGAAGCCTAAAAAGGCTTAATATAAATCAAGGCGTTAATAATGGCCAGACCAACTAAAGATGTACAGATGTTGTCTCAAGAAATTGGTCAACCTATTACTGACCTAATTTCAAACTATGTTAGAGATACCAAACAAGCCACCCTCAGAATGCCAGAACGTCTCTGTGTTTACGACGCCATGGATTTTGACGGGTCGGTGTTTGCTCCAAGGTATGCCTCTACTATACGTATCATTGATGCTTTATACAAAGGTACTGTTAAAGCAAACACGAAATTAGGCAAGGAATACGCCGACCGCATTAACTACTGTTTGAAGTCTTTCTCTTACGGCACTTGGTTAGAAGCTTTGCGGGATGCTGAAACCTGCAATAAGTATGGTTTCTCCATCTTGAATATGGTTGTTGAGTATAGACCAGGTAATGGCTACTGCCTCAGAAAGTTATCCCCAAGAGATCAGAAAACAATTGCTGGCTGGTTGTGGGATGAGAATTATCAAGAAGTTATCGGTCTGGTTCAGAAACAAAATACAAAGAATGCTGTAGATCACGCCAGTTATAAACCTAAAGAATCCTTTGTTACCTGGTCAGGTAAAGTTGATTCAGCTCATACTGTTTTAAAACGCAACCAATATCTTCATTTTACGTGTGATGCCACTTCTCGTAACCCACAAGGTGAGAGTCCATATTACCATGCTTACACAGCATACGCCGAGAAGAACGCTTTCCAGAAGTTAGAGTTAATCGGTGCAGGTAAAGACCTTGGTGGTTTATATGCGTTATACCTACCAGATGATCTATTAGCCAAAGCAGCTAAACCTACCGATAATCCCGTAGAAGCAGCTAACGTCAAAAACATTTTAGACTCAGTAGCTAAGATTCAAGATGGTCGATCTAGTGTGATTAGCTTACCTTCTGGTAGGGATGATAAAGGTTATCTTCGCTACGAAATCCAGATTAAAGGTATTGATGGTGCTGGTAAGCAATATAGCACATCAGAGATCATTGAAAGTAGGAAGAAAGACATTTACAACTGCTTTGGTGCTGGTCACTTGTTGTTAGGTCAGAATGGCTCAGGCAGTAACGCCTTGTTTAACGGTGCTGACTTACGACATACAGCCTTTTGTGAACACAAAGTTGCTCAGATGGTTGATGTAATTAATACTCAATTAATACCCCGCCTACTGGCTGTAAATGGAATCTATCCAGCATATCAAGATATGCCTTTCTTTGAAGCTGCTGATCTTGTAGGTATTAGCTGGGATGAGTTCGGTAAGATTGTTCAGCGCTTTGGTAGTGTGGATAAGCTAACACAAGCCCAATATGAGTTCTTAGCTAACTTGGTGCCAGGTATGCCAAAAGAAGGTATAGCTGAGCTTGATTACAGCTCACACGGTGACTCTAAAGCTGGTACAGGGTTGGGTACAAGTGGTCAAGGTGCAAGAAATCAAAACAACTCTTCGCTAAACATGGAAAATAAAAGCTTAAACAACTTTGTCCTCGATGGCGATAAGATTGTTGATACAGAAACCGATCAGGTTGTTGATACATTATGACAGATAAAAAAGAAACAATTGCAGACAAGAAAACAAGCATCTTGAAAAGTTTTGAAACATTCATGGATGACTTACTGACCTCGTTAGCTTTTGAAAAAGTTAGAGACATAAACGAAGAGCAGATGATTAGCCAGGAAATATTTTATGTACCTCCCGGTATTGCTGATCTTCATGGTGATGTCTACGAAGAAATTGAAATAATGGAAGCAGCTGTACAGTCTTTCAATAAAGCTGTTGAAGAAGGTAGGGCAAAACCATGCTTGTTTCACTCACACTTAACCAATTGCTATCGTTATGGTAAGGCTTGGTTGATAGATAAACCAATGTTGTACGGTAAAAGAGTTCTTCCGGTCGGTACACCACTAATTGAAATTCACTGGACAAACAAAGCTGCTTGGGAGCTTCGTAAGAGGGGTGTCCTACGTGGTGGTAGCCTTTATGCTAAAGCAGGAGTCATAAATGTCTGAACGTATTAAAAGGTTAATCAAATTAATTTCCTTTGATTTTGACCATCCACACTGGGCGATATGTGACATATCCAACCCACCAGCCTCCGGCTACGATGAACCTGTCCTGCTTAAAAACAAGAAGGCTTCTATTAAAGACTTAACACCTATTGAGTTAGAAATTTTAGCTGCAATAGGTGAAGAATACACACCAATCGAGAAGAAGATTGCTAACGCAGAAAGTGCTAAAGCAGAATCCGATCAGGAGGTTGTATACCAATCCCCCAATGCTGAATCATTAACCTCGGTTCATTCTCAGAAGAACGTAGAAGAAACGGGTGATGCTGGGGTTAATGCAAAAACACACCTTGAAAATGAAGGAAGTACACAAAAAATGAGTGAAGAATTATTGAAGAAAGTTGAAGAGCTTGAGAAGCGACTTCAGGAGCAAGACACACTTCTTAAAGAAGCTGTTGCTCGTGAAGTTGAAGCTAAAGCTGCTATCAAGAAAGAGCGTATTGCAAAGTCTCTGAGTGATTTGGCACTGAGTCAAGAAACCTTAGACGCTGTAGCTGGATTTTTACAGGCTCAAGAAGATTCTTCTGTTGAAGATTTGGTAGTTAAAGCAATCAAAGAGGCTTCACAAGTTGCTTCTGAGAAAGCTAAAACCGAAGCTTTGGCCGAAGTGTCTAAATCAAAAGAACAGCCCTCACAAGAAGATTTGCAGAAGAGTGCTATCTCTGCTCAGCTCGCAGAAGACTTGACTATCGAGAAAGGTACATCTGCACAAGTTGAAGATGCTGCTAAAGACCCTGTTGCTGAAAAGTGGCAGAAACAAGCCGAACACATGGCTAAATTACAGAAAAAAATCAATCCACAATCTAAGTCAAAAGGTGAATAATTTATGCCTACAGTAGCATCTACCCGCAAGCAAGTACAAACTGTATTGTGGGATTTTGAACAAGAAACCTATACCAAAGGTATTGCCACAGTTCCAGTCAAAAAAGGTTCTGCCGCTTTTACCACTGGTGATATTTTGGGTTATGCCGTTATTTGGGACAACAGTATCTCTGCTTTCCGTCCTGTTGTAAACGCTGACACTATTCCTGGTACTGCCTCCACCCTTCCCAATGCTGCCCCTGTAGCAGTTGTTGTTGGTCTTGGTGATGGTGTTGGTGATAACAGTTCAAACGTAACACTGAGTTCCACTTCTACTTTCCTGACTGTTGTTTATCGTGACGCAGCTGTTATCTCAGAAGGTATTGTTTTTGATGCTGGCGTACTTGCTGGTACTCAGACCTTGATTAAAGGTCAATTGGAAAAACAAGAGGTTGTTGTTCGCAGCAAATCTACCTCTGTAACTCAAACTTTTGTATCCTAAGGCTAATAATTTATGACTAATCTTTACGGCATTCAATCTATTGACTTCTCTAAGGCCCGAGATACCCTCGGCAGCTCTTTTGAAGCACAAGATGTTGACCCAACGGTACTAAACCGTAAACCTGTTCAAACAACATTCCTGGCTGATTTCTTTGGTGTAACACCTAACCCAGTTAAGAGTAAGAACCTGGTAAAAACCATCGTAACCAAAGCTGGTATTCAATTACCCGATGCCAAGCGTTATGATGAAATTGTTGGTAAACTTGATAGCCAAAGCGGCGAAGACAAGTTGTTCAACATCGGCTCGTGGGGTCTTGCTTGGCACGTTCCCGTCAGTGATATTCGGGATAAAATCAACCCAGTCACAGGTAAAGAGTATACCACAGAAGAAAAAGCTGCTGAAATGTCTCTGAACGCTCAGATGGCTTGGGATGCTTTGCTTGGTGTACAATTGACAACTCTGTTGACCACTGACATTACCTACCTCGGTACTGCTGCTGCTCAGGGTAAACACCAGACTTATAATTTCTATCAAGAGTTTTACGGTACAACTCGTCCTGCTGCTGTATCCATGCAGTTTTCTAACGTAAGTGCTGATCGTCGTGTTCTTTTCAACGATCAACTTGAACGCTTGCAAGAAGACGCTTTGAAAGAAGGTGTTGTTGGTCGTAGACCTGTTGTGTTGTGTGGTACAACCTTCTTCAATAACGCGGTACAAGATGAAGAGGCTGCTGGCAACCCTCGTCCAATTCAGTCTGGCCCAGATTTGCTTTCAAACCCAATCCCCTCATATGTAGCTGGTGGCTTCCCTCACCAATACTTTGATTCAAGTACCACTGGTATTCGTTTTATCAAAGTACCTGATGTTGTCTCTACTGGTCTTGGTATTGGCGCCAACAACGCTTATATGGTTTGGGAAGGTATTGACTACTTTGAGAAAGCTTATACCCGCGCTGATACCTTTGATGCTCTTAACGGAACCATCCAAGAAACTTACAGCTGGTCTAAAGACACTAACCGTGGTCTTTTCCGTATTGAAGAATCTAACCACTTGGTTCTGTCTTTACGTCCTAAGCTTATACGTGCTCTGACAGTGTAAAGCTTGTCTAAATATACGAGGGGTTTCGGCCCCTCTTATTTTAATGAATTATTAAGGTAACAACTCAGATGGCAGTAGTTAATCGTGATCAACTTCTTTTAGATGTAAAGTTTTGGCTGCCAGCTAATCAGACATTATCTGATGCCATGATTACAGCTTTAAATGCTGTAGTGATAACAAACATTGGCGATGATGATACCTTTTACAAACAGATTCTTTGTTCTTGCATAAAAGCCGCTGCAAGAAAGCTAATGACAGATTATGCAGTGACATCGTCTGGACTGAAGAAAGAAAAGACATACATGGTGGAAGTGGAATATTACAACACTTCAACAAACCCCTGGGAAGAATATTACCTTCGCGTTGAGACAGATGTATGCCCAGCCTTCGGTTATGTTACACCTGTAGATTCTAGCACATCCGGTGCTCTTGTAACCACTATCGAATACAACAACACACTAGCAACAGACTCTACAGCAGATTGCTATTGTACTTCCGTAAATTCATCTTACGAACTTTAAATGTTATGGCTATATCGGTAAGAACCCTCAGCTTAGACCTTGATATTAACCAAGGCAGTTATTTAAAAGTACCTTGCTACTATCCTTCATTTGAAGGTGGTGAACTTGTTCTTACTAACATTACAAACGCCACAATAACCTGTAAGTTGCGTGAGACACTAATTACCCCCGCGTTAATTAGTTTGACAACACCAGTCAGTGTTGTGATAACCGATGCGGTTAACGGGAAGTTTGACCTCATCTTTGATGTAGCGAGTACTGCAAGCCTCCCAAGAGAGAATATGGTTCTGAGAGGTAATGTAGAGGTCACATTATCTGGTGGCCCAACAATAAGAACTCACAACATTGTTGCCTACTTCTCGCCAGATTACAACTATTAAACTTGGTCTTTCCCATGATAAAAGTTGAAACATACGAAAATGATGTGTTGGTTTATTCCAAAGAACTTAAGCCTGAGATAATTGAAGATGATAAAAATGGGGTTGAGGAACAAAGGGAAAAAGACCAAGACGGAACTGAGGTTAGAAAACCTCCTAAAGTTAAGAGGGGAAAAAGTTGAGGTAGGTCACTTCCCAGAAAGTGGTTTACATTACTCGGGTATGACCTTTCCAGAACTAATGAAGCTACACGCAACAGGAGTTCCAAGTAGGAATATCCCATCAAGGGATGTGTTAGAAATACTCTTTTCTAACCACTATGATTTGACAAAACATCCTGATATTAAAAAGCAACTTAGCCGTTTAATTCACAATGCAGAAAACCCAAGAGTTGTTGTAGAGTTTTTGGATGAGGTTGGTAGGATTCTTCTTGAAGAAGAAGTTGACATATTTGGTTCTAACCAATTAGCTCCAAACAAAGCCTGGGTGGCTGACAGTAAACCTGACGGTAATACGCCGTTAGTAGACACACAAGAATTGGTCAGCGAGACATCTTATAAGAACAGTATGACCGGGGAGAGGGTTAAATGGCGTTAAGAACTATGTCTACCCACTCAATACCCTTTTATCGCAAATCTCAGACCTTTTTAGACGGTGAATTCGTAACAGGAGCACCTACCCTACTAGGTAACGTGGAAGGTAGCCTACAGCCCTTTATACAAGGTTCTAGGTATGGTGAAGTTGTTAAGCTCTTACCCGAAGGTTATGACTCTCAAAGTACTTACCTTTTCTTCACTACAGCAACCCTTAGAGCCTATTCATTGGCTGAATTGCACAAGTCGGATTATTGCCAACTACCAGATGGTACGTATTCAGTAATGCAAGCCGCTAACTGGCAAATTCCAGGCTTTCAAAAAACTTCGCATAATATCTACATGCTGATCAAGTCACCTACCATACAGAGAGAGGTGGCTGAAATATGATTAAGTACAAAGCCATCGATATTGCAATAATCCAGCTAATAGATGTATTTGTTGGGCCTAAGCTTTCAAGAATAACATTAAGTGAAAATGTTTCTTCTAACAGACCGTCTATCCTGAAAGACTTTAGGAATGCCTCTAAGCAAAAGTATCCTTTTGTAACTTTCAATGTCAGGGATGCTGGCAACATCAGTGATAATAATAGATTTGAATATTACGATAATCAACGGGGTTATGTTGTAGGCAACAGACGAAGATTGTTTATCAAACTATGTTGTTATGCTGATATGAATAAAGCTAAAGAAATCATATCAGAACTTTACACAGCATTTGACAGAACTTCAACAAAAGATAAGCTCAACACATTAGTACCGGAACTTTCAGTTACCCGACTCCTGGATATAAAAGAGATAACGTCTCAGTTTGGTAATGAGTATATTCATGAATGTACCTTCCAATTAATGTGTGAGTATTTAAACGAAGATGTAGACCCATTTGTTGAAGCCATAGACTCTGTTGATCTTCACACATGTATATATCGAAGTGAAAACAGCTCCAACAATCCAGATTGGTGTTTAGATATAAACATCCAACCAACCCCAGAAAATTAAGTCAACAATTAGATAGGATATATACATGCCCTACACAGCTCCCGTAAGGACTAACGTATCGAGTTCAACCATTACGGTTGCTCAGCGTGGTTTTGGTACAATTAACATTCTTGATGAACACAATCAGTATTTAGAGAGAACTAAGTCTTTTTCTGAAATTGAAGAAGCTGCTCTAGTTTTCCCAACTTATTCACAAGCCTACAAAGCTATTGCAGCTGCTTTTTCAGTAGACCCAAAACCTCAAACGGTTATGGTTACTCGTCGCAAGTGTAATGCTACCTTGACAGTAGATACACCATCAAACGGTAAAGTTTACTCTGTTCGCATTCGTGAATCCGCTTCTGTTTTTCACAACATTTCTTACACCGCATCTGGTGTAGATACAGCAACAACTGTAGCAGCAGCTCTTGTCTCAGCTATTAACGGCGTAACTTCTTTAGCAGCCATTGTTACAGCTTCTAACTCTGCTGGTGTGGTTACTATCGTGAGGGATGGTGTAGCAGACTTTAGTATAGACATGGCTGGATTGTCAAATCTGGTAATCGGTAAAGTATCTGGTGCAGAAGCCTTTGCAACAACCATGGCAGCAGCTCTTGGTGAGACAGAAGAGTTTTATGCTGTTAGTACAACAGACCGAACTCAGACACACCTTGAGCAAGGTATTGCTTGGGTGGCTACACAGAAGCGAGTATTTGTTTTTGATACAGCAGAAGCCACAGCCTACGCTACAGACTTTAGTGGTTCATCTACAGACTGGTTGGCTTTACCCAAGATTGCTGGTAACAAGCGAGTAGGCCCAGTATTCTCTCAAGTAGATCAACACGATCTTTTCCCTGCCATTAGAATCTTTGCTGAGAAGTCTAGTTATCAGCCAGGTGATGTTATTTACTCTAACATTGCAAACCTCGGTGTATTACCCGCCAAGAACGCCTCTGGTGTCCTTTTGACAAGTGTTGAAAAAGGTCGCCTGATGGATCGTGGTATTGCTTATTTTGAGACTTTTGCCAAAGTTACAATCGCACGTAGAGGTACAACTCAAGGTGCTGGTACATCCTCTTGGTTAGATGAAACTATTGGTGCTGATTTTATTGAAGCACGAGTTAATGAGGCTGTCGCTAACCTCCTGTTCAATAGGAAGTCCGATAAGATTGGTGGTTCTGCTAGAGGTTATGGTCAAATCAAATCGGTTATTGCTTCCACACTGGATGCTATGAAATCGAGTGGGGATAAAGCAAGACTGTTGCGTAAGTACGAGATCATTGTACCTTCAGAAAAAGACATTACCGCAGCTATTCGTGCAGGAAGAAAAGCAACAGTTACAGTTAGAGCTTGGCTTGAAGGCGCTATTGACTCTGTTGAAGTTAACGTAAACCTCACTAACTAATTTTGATACAAAAAGGTATATTTTAAATGGCTACAAAACAATATATTCCAGCCAACGTATCAGCAGCATTTATGGGTGAGGATTTAACCGCGTTTGCTGATGGTACGATGATTACAGTTACACCCTTATCAGACCTCGTAACATATGTTCGAGGTTCTAGGGGTGAATTTGCATACACGAGAAGCCCAGATCGTGGAGCTACAATTACGTTCACTCTTTTGCAAAATTCCCCATCCAACACCTTCATGTATGCTTTATTGCAAGCTGCTGATGAACTTGGTGGCGATATGCCTATGGGTGCTTTTGTAATTCAAGATCGCTCTTCTCCCTCTTTACCAATCTTGTCTAATTGTGTTATCACAAAAAGACCTGAGCGTAGTTGGTCTAGTGACCAAACAAGTGTTACTTGGGAACTTGTTGCAGAGATTTATGAAGAAGTTCCTCAAACCAACGAAACAGCCAGCTTCTTGTCAAAAGCTGCTTCTGGTTTGGCTGCTTACAACACATTCAAAGACTTCTTGGAAACTTTAGGTCTTTAAAACTTTAGGAGGTGATACTAGCTAGATGCAATGGAAGCATTTGTTAGTATCACCCTTTTTTATGCCCAAAATATAAGAATAAGAATTATGCCACTACGAACAGAAAGCAAAGTTATAGATGGTACTAAGTACACTGTTAGGTTATTACCAACTAGTGAGACTTTAGCCATATCATCACAACTACAAAAAATCATTTTACCAATTTTAGCTGCAATCAGTGAATACAATAACTTTAATAGAGACACTTGGGTATCTGAAGCTGTAGCCTCTTACCTTGTTCAGATGGAATCTACCGATCTTGTTGATGTGTGTAAGATTCTATTGTACGATACTTACATTAATTTTGATGGTGATAGAACATCAAAGAGGTCAGGCTCAGGTCAGCTTGTATTTAATTCAAAAAACTACGATGATGACTTTAACTTTGAAGTTCATTTTTCCGGTAAGTTATCGTTATTGGTTGAAGTGCTAGCTTTTGCTATCGAAGTTAATTATCCAGATGTTTTCTCAGAAGCCTCTTCCCTGGTGGCCCTATTCAAAGAGCAAATGAAAAGCTCAAGCAGGAAAGAGGTAGAATTGAGTCAAAACGGGCAAGAAGTGGTAGCGGGACAGAAAGACGAAGTACAAGAGTAAGCGATGAAATAGACGTATTACTTACTCCTGTCTGGGAAGCTTTAGAACCTTTAGATATGTGGTGTTTTCAGATAGCTACATCAGAGTACTCACCCGAAAAGAACATAGATAAGTTGAAGTACGAATACAGCTTACCAGACTTTTGGAAGATAAAACTTTATGTTGAAGCCATGAGCCTTAAAGCTGCTGCAAACTCTCTTGACGATATGGATTCTATTTTAGAATCACAAAATAAAATAGAAAAGAAAACATAAACTTGTATGAGTAATAAGAGGAAGGCTTATTGTGGCTGAGTCAAGAGATAAGTGGGTAGTAGATGTCAGCATTGATACTAAAAGTATTGATGAAGCCTACAAGAAGATGGCCAAGCTTAAAGAGCAGATGTCAAATCTTTATGTTGGTGGTGGTGCAGGTAAAAGTAGTAAATCCTCCACCTCCGTCAACACAGGTTGGAAGAGGGGTGGATTTTATCAGTTAAGCCAAAATATTTCTAAGATAGAAAAACAGAAAGACAAGGCACTTAAGGATGAGATAAAGCGGTATGAGGATAGTTTCAAGGCCGCAGAAAAGGCTGATAATAAAAATAAAGCTCTCGAAGAAAGAAGACGAAAAAGGGAAAAAAGGGAACAAGACCGACTAACTGCTGAGGCTAAAAAGAGGGACGCAGCTGAGTTAAAAAGGTATGAAGACTATTTTAAGAATGCAGAAAGGATAGAGAAGAAAAACGCCACCCAAGCTGCTAGTTTATCTGGTGCTCGATCTAAGCATTTTAGTTACTACAATAAGCTGTCAGCTAAGAAAAGTGCAGAAGATGAGAGATTAAAACTCTTAGCTAAAAAAGAGGAAATATCTAGTGCTCGTCAGGCGGAAGTCTCCCGAAGAAGGGAAGAGAGGTTAGCTGAGGTTGCAAGAAGGCGATCTTCCGACATGGAAATAGATCGAGATTACAAATTACAACGTGCTGCAATGATTGGGGGTCGTTTAAACAAGTACGGACTTAATCAAAAGTACGGTGCGAGGCTTGAGGGTATAAAAGAATCTCTGGCTCGTTCAACAACACCCACCGGGATTCGTTTAGCTACTAAGCAAATGAGTCTCTATAATATGGAAGTGAATGAAGCTATACGCGCGCAGAAGCAACTACAAAGAGAACAGGAAAAGATGGGTTTGGTTGGGAGTAAATTTACCAACTCATTTAAAAACATGATTGGTGCATATGCCAGTGTGTTTGCTGTTAGCCAAGGTGTACTTGGCATGTATGACCGCGCTAAGCAGATGCAAAGTATGAATGCAGCCAGCCTAATGGCTTCTGGTAGTGCTTCACAAGCAGCCAAAGATAGAGCAATGATTTATGCTAAAGCCCAAGAAACCGGCTTAGGTATTGCCCCATTGACAGACATGTTCAACAAAGTGGTTATCTCTGCTAAAGATGCTAAGTTGAATGAGAAAGAGCAACAAGCTATTTTTGAAGGTATTACAACCCTTCAAGTAGGTTATGGTTTCAACACAGAGCAACAAAAACTTGTATCAAAAGCTTTTGCTCAAATGCTTGGTAAGCAGCAAGTAATGGCGGAAGAATTTAAGAACCAACTTGGCGATCAAGCCCCCGGTATTATGGGGATGATGGTGGAGGCGGGTGGCTACAAAGATGTTAAAGATTTAGCCAAGGCCATGAAAGACGGAGAGGTTGGACTCAAGCAGCTAACCGCCTTTATTGAAATTGCCAAGAAGCGTGCGATAGAGACTGGTGCTTATACAGCAGGTACTCAATCTATGGGTGCTTATGAAATGCGGGTCAGTAACGCATTTACTAACTTCTCATCTTCGTTCATGTCTTTCTTTGAAGATACGATAAAGACAAGCTTCGCCAATACAACATCGTCTTTAGAATCTTTAGCTAAGTACTTTAAGGATATGAAAGCTGAAGAAGATAGGACAGGTAACATTAGCGGATTCACTACAGCCATAGACTTCTTTGTTGAAGCTGTTGATTTGTTTGGTGAGGTTATCCAACAGTCTTTAGAAGGGTATGCCTACCTGCTTTCTAAGTTGGGTATCAATACTAACATGAAGGCTGGTGTTAAGGATTACTTAGCCTCTAGGCAAATGGAAGAGTTATATTTCTCAGCTCGTGGTGATAACACCATGATGGCTAGAGCTAAAACCCGTCAGCTTGGAATGCCTGGTTATTCTGAGTTCGCCAAGAGTAAATACATGTCCCTCGGTGCAACAGAAGAGGTTGCTACAAAACTGGCTGGTGGATTAACTGTAGCTAATGATACGGCATCGAAAATCAATCCGTTGGCCGGTACACTTTTGAAAATGAGTAACCCAGCTGGTATGGCTTTCAGTAGCTTACTTAATGGTGGCGTTAGCGGCTCCGACATAACTAAAACTTTAGCCAGTATTGGTCAGATGTTTACACCAACATACGGTGCTCCAACCACTACAACTTTCTCGCCTGTAATTAATATCACAGGTGTCAAGAATGCTGATGATGTCGTACCAACACTGATACCTGCTTTGCAAAAAGAAGCTGAAAACATATTTGCTATGCGATTAAGAGAACTCTCTGACATATCTTCTCAGAAATAAGGTGAATACATGCCTAGAGCATTTTATATCAGAGTACCAAGTTCTGGTGTCATTCTGTCCTTCGATTGTGTTGAAAACTCAACCATTGACGCAAACTCAACATTAACGGAGTATTTCGTAGAAGCTGGTTCAAAACAAGCTGACCACGTAGTTAACGACAATATCTCTTTCAGTGTTGATGGTGTAATTACAGATGTTAAGACACCGACATCATATAACACAATGCGTACAGACGAGTGGATTGATTATTTGTTCACCCTGAGGGATGAAAAGATACCGTTTGACTATTACTACAGGGATAGTAGTAACTATGGTAGTGTTGTTTTTAGTGACCTGTATTTTACGGCTGTTAAGCTTTCAAACGATAGTCAATACGGTTTGGCTGTAAACGGTTATTATTCTTATAAGGTTAGCCTTCAGTTTAAGCAAATACAATATGCTGAGAAGGCTACTATCACTAACGAGAATTTACCAAAGCTGGTTAAGAATAACGGTAAAGGTACTAGCGAAGCTCAAGACAAGACAAACCCACCAACAGCTTCAAACTCTACAACTAAAGATGGCGGGAATGTCTCAGAAGAAACAAATAACAAAGATACCAAGTATCTGAGAGATCAGATAAAAAGGAGTGCTGGTAAATGATACTTATACCAACACCTTCTAGTGCTTATGCACAACATAAGGTTAGCTTAGCTGGCCAAACTTATATCTTTACGTTTAGGTTAAACTCTTATTCTAAACGCTGGTACTTAGACATATCGCTTAACGGTATTGTTGTAAGGAATTCTGAAATTATCTTAGAAGGTGGTATCTTATTCCACGGTTCTTACATAGATAACTTTGACCATGGCAAGTTGTTTGTCGTTAGGGCTAAAGAGACAACAGAGCCTTGTGGTCGTTACAACTTTGGTATTGATAAAGATTACGTGTTGGTCTATGTCTCAAAAGAAGAGCTTGCAGCTTTATCTTAAAAATAAAATGATGAGGTTTTACATCGATGGAGTTTAAAAGACGTTACATCGCCAAGATTGGTAGGAACCTCAGTGTACGCTCTAAAGTACTCCCCTCTGGTAGTAAAGACTATGCGGATCGTAAGATAGATAAAGACACTGAAAACTATTCTGATCGCTATAAAGGCTCTACCACTTCATCTAACGACCTAACCACTGTACCTTCTGAAGTTATCACAATTAAAGACCCAATCAACTGTGTCTTTAATGTACTAGAGTCTAAAGAGGGTACAAAGGCCACAAACAATAAAGCAACCTTCGAGTTTTATAATCTTTCGGAGGAAACTTCGGACAGAATACGAACAGGTGATTCTATATTCTTCCAAGCTGGTCATTATATATCTTCAACAGATATAAGTCACATCTTTATCGGTCAGATAACCGTTATACGAACTAACAAGGTTAGGGAAAACACAATCACGTATATTGAAGCGTCAGCCTGTGATGTTGTAAGGAATGGTGCAGCCATATCTAAATCTTACCCAAAGAATAGCACTCTGGGTGATATGGTGAAGGACTTAGCTGGTGTTATCGCTAAAAGCGGTATGCCATTAGGTGAGATCAATTCCCAACCTATAGCCCAAAGACTTCTCAGTAAAGTATACCCATCCGGTTATGCTGTTCAAGGCAACCCATTACGGGCTTTAGAGCGCATTTGTGACGCGAATGGAATGAGGGCATATGTTAGCCAGGGTAGGCTATTTGTCGAGCCTAAACAGCCTCGTGGGCAGCTTACAAAGGTCGTCACAGTTGGCCCCAATCAATTCAAAGGACAGATATACAAAGAGAAGGATAAACGTGGCGAAGAGAGAACTAAGGAAGATGATAATAAAGATAGTTATGACCTTAAGCTTACCCTGGTTTTAGATGGAAACATTACCACAGATGCCATAGTGAGAATGGAGGTTAAGGGTTACGAAGGTACTTACTCTATAAAATCTATATCTCATTCTGGCCAATGGCATGGCGGAGAAGAGTGGGACACAGTTGTCACATTAGTTAGTGTTAAATTTTAATTGATAGGTTTAGATGACCCCATGATGGATAGTATTAGTGTATTAGAAGATGCTATTGATGCTTATTTAAGAAACAACGTAGCAACCAATATGCCTGGTATTGTCCTATCTGTTAATGAATACAATACGTACCAGCGTTGTGATGTTAAACTGGCTATCCCTCGTTTAATGGTTGAGGGGAGGGTTATAGGTAATGAAGAACTTATTATTTATGATGTTCCTGTTATTTTACCTGGTGCTGGCGGTGGCTGGCTTACATTTCCACTTCAACCAAATACTCCTGTCTGGTTAAGTTTCTCTCAACGCAACATTGAAGATTATATTAACTCCGCAGGAGACATTGAAATCACTCCTGGCGACAGTAGGCATTTTGATCTCAATGATGCCGTTTGTTTCCCAAGGTTTCCAACAGCGTTGGCTAACGGAAACCCAAGCTTAACCAACGTTGAGCTTAAATTTAACAACCACCTAATATCCCTAAGACCTTCTGGTGAAATCCTGATAACAAATGGTTCTTCTAAGATAACTTTCAACCCCAACGGTGATATTGAAATTGACCCAGCAGGTAAGCTGAAAGTTCTTGGGGATGTCGATGTTACAGGTAGGATAGACGCCACAGTTGATGTTAAGGGTGGTGGTGTTTCATTGAAAGATCACTTGACATCTGGTGTAACCCCTGGCGGTGGTACATCTGGTGCACCAATACCTTCTTAGAGATAGATGACTTGTGGATATAAAACTAACAGATGATGGTGATTTAGACATTGGTTCTGATTTCACAATGAAGCTTGTCAGTAAAAAAGAAGATTTAGTTAGACAACGTGTTTGGATTGTCCTGAATGTTAACCGAGGTGAGTGGGAATATGATCTCACCTTCGGTGTTCCTTGGATTGAGAACAAATACAACAATCTGAGTATTCTCGGCAAAGTACCTCAAGCTGTGTTAGATGCTGAAATTAAACGAGCTATAACAACTAGAGAGGGTGTTAAATCAATAGCGGCGTACAATAATAAGGTTGTCAATCGTAAAGGTTTCCCAGAAATATCTATAACAACAGATACGGGTGAAATCTTGAAGATTGACCAGTATATACCAAACAACTAAATATAAAAAGAAGTTAATTATGCCTTTTGATAAAAACGGTTTGGTTATACCTCGTCAGGTTGACCTTGTAACAGATATAGTTACAGAAGAAAAGTTAAAGATACACCCACAGATAAACACAGACCCAGATACCCTGCTTGGTCAACTTAACACAGTTTTGTCAGACTCTCTGAGTACTGCATACGAACACCTGCAATATGCTAACTCCCAACTTAAGGTTAATGAGGCAGAGGGTAAAGGATTAGAAGAGATTGGTTTGGTCAAAGGTGTTAGCCGACTACTAGCCAGTAAGTCTCAGGTTTATTTAGCTTTTACGGGTTCTCCTACAGTTCAAGTCTTAGCAGGTTCTTTATACCAAGACCCAAACACCAAAGCTAAGTATTACCTGCTCAATAATGTTGTAATTGATTTAGACAGCTGCATTAGCTTCAAGTTTACCCCATACACTGTTACTTCAGGTGCTGTGTGGAGTACAACCATTGACGGGATAACTTATAACAGAACACTACCTGGTGGTAGTTTTAGTCTGGTTACTGAAGTTACAAACTATGTGGCTCAATTCACATCAGCTGGATATATTGCAAGCTTTACACAACCAGAACCCATAGCACAGCCAACTCGATACGACATTACGGTTAGCAAAGTAGATCAAACCGTTCCCATGGCAGTAGCTTTTACTGCTGGTACTTTGTTTTGGCTTTCAGCAACATCTACTGGTCTATCTGAGAGTGTAGACAAGGGTGTTAGCACTGTTGCTACTCCTGGGAATTGGACACTACTTACACCAAACTCTAGCATCTACACTGTATCGCCGGTCATTGCTACATTAAACCCTGGGCGAGATTTAGAGACGGATGAATCCTTAAGGTTTCGTATACGTCAAACAGCTACAGCTGTTGGTAAAGGAACAACGCGAGCGGTTAAATCTAACCTGCTAAACACCAGCGGTGTTAAGTATGTTTCAGTAGCGGAGAATAAAACTGCGGCCACGGTTAGTGGTTTACCACCTTACACAATTCATTGTGTTGTTGAGGGTGGTACAGATGCAGCTGTATCTAAAACCATCTGGGACACTGTTGGTAGCTGTACTCCATTGTTTGGTACAACCACCTTTTCACACACAGATGATTTTAATGAACCTCAAGTTGTCAAGTTCTCTCGCCCATCTTCCTTGTTTATAGATGTAGAGGTTACTTGGTCTGTTTATGATGAAGAAACTTTGTCAACCAACGTAACAACTAAAATCAGAAACGCTGTGGCAGATTATATCAACTCGCTTGGTCTCGGTGCTGACATTATACCCAGTAGAATCTTTGGCCCAATCTACGACGCAGTGACTGGTATAAACGTCACACTAATTAGAGTAAGAGAGCACGCTACAGGTAGTTATCAAACAACTAAACTTACAGTTGCGTCTACACAATTTCCGACAATAGTTGCAGATGGTTCTTACATACCTGTAATACAAGTATAACAACAAAGAGATCAATCAGAATATGAGTGAGCCTAAAGTAGAGATAGTTGAGAAAATAGATCATTCAGAATATTTTTATTCAAAATTACCTTCTGTTTGGTCAAACAAACCATTAGCTAAAGGTTTTTGCGATGTATTAGTTAGCCAGATACAAAACTTCTCCGATACGGTTTATAGTTGGGCTAATGGTGTAAGTATCTCAAACACTGAGGGCAAAAACTTAGAAGAAATTTGGGGAGAACTCTTTGATGAGAAGCGACAAGGAAGGAATGACACACAATACAGGGCAGCCATCTTGTCTAAGATTCTCTCATTGTACGATGGTGGTACAAATGCTGATGTTATCAATTTTACAAGACTTCTAACTTTCGCACCTTACGCTAGGTGTTATAGCTACAAAGATACTCGCTTCTGTTCCCTATATGTGGAAGGTGCTTCAGTTGACAGAGATACCGAGGTAGAAATCAACAAAGCTGTAACTTCTGGTGGGCGTGTAGATGTGGTATTCGATCACAGATCAGAATGCTTGATGCCAGCTATTAAAAACACGATTGTCAATGAAAATTTACTAGGTGCTGTTAATAACAGTGGTACAGTTGATGAACTTAACGCGATCTTGCCAGACGGAAGTCAGTCCACAATATCACTTGAAGTTGGGTCAGCTTACCAATATTACTACCCAAGAGGTGAAGCTAGATCAAAGCTTTTCAGGACACAAGAAGATAGCTCAGTCAGTGGCATCATAGAAAGCCCTCTATTGGGTCTAAACAGCTCTGGTGTCTATAACCTTGAAGTCGTCTTACAAAGCCCCTCTGGGCCTGTTAGGGAGAACTTAGAGATAGCTGCACCCTCAGGTACAGGTTCTACCAATTCCATTATATTTGGCCGTTACCTTGCCTTAAAAGCATCCTCAGTTAGGTTGTTATCAGCCTAGAACATAAAGTTTAAAGAGCACAATAAAAATGCTGATACCTAAAACCCCGACATGGGCATCCAACTACAGTAATACCTTCACTTACTCACCGTCTCCTGGTGTTACTAGCACTTATGAGAATAGAAGTGAGCCAAGTTTAGAAGTGCAGCAAAACGGTATTTTACTTGCCAATACGATAACACTGATGGACATTAACTATCAGTATAATCAAATTAATCAGAATATTTTATTCTTCAAAAATGTTATCTCTGGTAACACGATTAACCTTACAGCTTCTACAAGAACTATAAGTGAAGATGACTTGTTCAGAAGCTTACGGGTAGTTAATGCTGGCGCCTGTACTTATACCATCAACACTTTCGGCCAACTTGCCAACTTGAATGGTAATGACGGTTTAGTTGTTGAAGTTGTACAAGGTGGTACTGGTGCAATCACATTGTCACCTGGTTCTAACGTCTCCATTGAAACTAAGACGGGGTTCTTACCAAAGACTTCAGGTAAGGGTACACGGATATTCGCTAAGCGATATAAGATTGAATCGGGTACAGAATATTGGGATGTCTACGGTGAGGTAGGAACCTAATGGTACAAGAAGCCCCGTCAACTGTCCTACCTTGGTTGGTGTTCTCATTGGCTGTACTTGGTTTACTAACAACTTGGTTTTGGAATATGTATAACAAAGCCAAGAACGATAAGAATGCAGAGAAGCTAAGTATTGATGCTAAGATTAAAGAAATTGAAAACAATCTTAATGTATTTAAAGAAAGATTAGCCGAAGTGAAGAGTGACTTCAATAGTAAAATTTTAGAAATGTCTATAAAAACATTGAATAGAGACGAAGCTAATCTGATGGTGGAAGAGAAGCTTAAACCCTTAAGGGATATGCTTACTCAAAATAAAGACGACCTAAAAGAAGTTAAACAAGATCAGAAGCAGATATTGTCTACATTGAACAATGTTATTGTTGCTCTGGAAGGTTATCGCAGACGTAGAGACGATGAGTAGATATAGATAATGGCAACTACAACAATACCGGGTTTAAATCCACAAACAAACACAGACAGTGCTGATCTATTTGTACTGCATAATACGGCAGAGAATAGAACTCGCCATATTACGTATCAGAACCTTAAAAATGAGTTGCAGGCTGACATCAACCCAGTAACTCAATCTCAACTTACTGATGCTGTTAATGCCCTCACTGCGGCTTATCAAGCTGCTGATCTGGCATTAAAGCAAGCAATCTTCCAAGTAGGATCAAAGCTGGTATTTGACAATACCACAACAGGTAACGTAAATCCAGCAACTTATTTAGGCTTTGGTACTTGGGTCAAAGAGGAAGGTTATTACTACGTTGGTCATAAGTCTGGTGATGCTGACTTTGGTACTGTGGGTGCTTTGTTCGGTTCTAAAACTCACAGTCATGGTGGTGTTACCGGAAGTACAGTCTTAACAGAAGCTCAAATAGCAGCACACACCCACGGTTATACTGACAGGTATCACGCTGAGAATGATGGTACAGTTTTCAGTGCACCTAATAAGCAGTTCATGCCATTAAACTACAATTTTAATGCTGGCACCAATGGTACAGATTGGGACAACACTGTCTGGTTAATTTACCAAGACACCACACTAAGTGCTGGTCAGAACCAAGGTCACACCCACACCATACCCACAGCCTCCAATCTACCACCGACCAAGGTTGAAATTGTTTGGCGACGTACAGCATAACATAACTTCAAAGGTATCCCATGAATGACATAATTATTATCATATTCTCAAGACCTGATGTTATGTTGTTCATGGGAATATTTGCTCACTTGTTGAAGAACTATGACACCTGGCGAATAACAGTTTGCAAAACCAATTGCACTATCAACAAATATTGGTCAGAGAATAAAGTGCAACACATTACCTCTGGTATTGCTGCAATAGCAGCTTATGTTGGATTAGCTGAAACTAATCAGCTTACAGCATTATCAGCTTTTGGTATAGGTTGGATGTGTAACAGTGTTGCTGATTATATCGGTAAGAAAATACCTGATAAAATTTAACAAAAACCTATGTATGATAAATAGAGGCTATTTTCTTCATGGCTACAATTAGTGAAATCCCCTTAGATGTCACAGTGTTAGCTGGTACACATTTATTACCAACAGCTAATGCCACTACAGGGTACACAGAAAAGCTAACAATTGATCAACTTCAAGACTATCTTAACATTCAAAAGAAGAAGTCTATTTCGGGTACAAGCTACACACTATTAGCTTCTGACAAAAATCTTATATTGTTAACAGAATCTGCTTCAGCTACATCAATAACAATACCTCATGGCTTATTTCCAGAAGGTACAACAATACACGTATCTCAAGACGGCAGCGGTCAAGTTACTTTTGTTGAAGGTTCTAATGTAACTTTACAAGTTCCTGCATCGTCAAATAAGAAAACTCGCGGTATCCACTCAACAATTACTTTGTGGTTAAAGACTAAAGGTGTAACAGATGTGTGGAAAGCTTGGGGTGATATTGAGCCTTCAACCTAATCTTAAAGAGGGTTGATATATGATTGTTGTAGGAATTTTAGCGGGTGGTCGTCGTCGTGTATCTGGATCGCCACCTGTTGTAGCAGAGAATGGTATCACCTTCGGCGCTTATCCGTATTTGGTTGAGTCTACATTAAATGTTCCAGGAGTAATTCCTGAAACTACATTGAGAGAGAATGGTCAGACAGATTTTGATAATTTAAACATACAGGCTGGCTTCCCAGAAGTTACAATGCAAATCGTATCCAATTACTTGTTGCATACTTTAAATGATGTTGACAATCTCAACGTGGGTACATCTGCACCAGAAGCTACTATGATATTTACATCAAACTATGTAGAACATAGTTTGACAGACACTGATAATTTAAATACAAGCGTATCTTCGCCTGAGGGTGTCTTGACTAATTTACCAGTAATATTCCACAGTGTTTATGATGTAGACTCTGTTAATATATCAGTTTCTGCTTTAGATATTATGTTGACATAAATTATTGATATTAAATAATAAGAGGAATACGGATGACAATTGAAATAAAAAATAAAGTTAGTGGGGAATTACGCTTTACTGTTTATAGACCAGAAGACATAGATCCCAATGGTAATCCAATCGGTTCAGCTAAACCCAAGCTGGATACAGGTTTTAACCCACAACTAATAACTGATTTCTTCTTCGATCAGTGGGTGGGCGGTTCTGGAACGGCAACAGCTCTGACTTCTTTCATTCAGTGTGGTACAGGTACAGCCACCCCCTCAGCTTCAGATGTTAGTATAACCCCACTTGGTCCGAGAGCTGGAATATTTTCAAGAAACTACTCGACAAGTTCTAATGAAATCACATGCACGACTGAGTTTAGGTTTGCTCAAGGTGCAGTAATTGGTACAGTTTCTGAGGTTGGTGTATTTGCTAGTAGTACAGGCGGTTCAACAACAATGCGATCATTAATCAAAGACTTAGCTGGTATTCCTACCACAATTACTTTGACATCCATAGACTATTTGTATATCACTTGGAGAGTAAAAAGCACAGTTAGTTTATCAGACCAAATAGGTACTATCACAATAGGTGGTGTAAATTATAATTATACAATAAGACCTTGCACTTGGAATAGTAACGTAAGTATTGGTAGTAACTTTTTTAGCCCCTTGAATAGTCTTGGTTATAGTGATGCCACATCTACCGCGATGTTTTACACTGTGGTTTACGGTACTCAGACTTTAGGGTCTGTAACTGGGCAACCCTCAGAGGAAGCGGGTTTTTCATACTTACCATCAACAGCATTATCTTTAGCTTCCTACACATCAGGTTCTAAACAAAGAAAATTAACATGGTTTTTTGCGGATTCGCAAGCAAACATTGTAGGTGGTATTGGATCAATCATGGTATTTATAAATAGCCCAGCCAATGGTGGGGGTTATCAAGTGTCATTTTCGGCAGTTTCCGGCGGTGGGAAAATACCAAAAGACAATACCAAGACCTTTACCTTCTCCCTAACCTTTACTTGGAGTCGCTAATATGCCAGCGCCATTAAATCCAAACACATCCAAAGTTGTCAGTAATGTGAATGTAATGGCGCCAAGAGATTTAGGTAGAGGTCAAGCCAGAAATAGTCTTGGTGTAATTAAGACCGTGAGTTGGTCAGGTGGGCAAGTTAAAATAGATGGTGTTGACTTGTTTCCCCTGGCCAGTAATCCAGAAATATTAGACTTCTGTTTTGACCAGCTTGATAGAGAAATTGTAGTTTGGAAAGTTTCTGGCGGAAATAGTTTTGTCAGATTCTTTGACCCAACATTAGTGGCTTACAATTCCTTAGACGTAGGGAATGTTGGCCATATCATTATTGCAAACGATTATCAACTGTTAGGTACTAATGCAATAGTGGCTTATGTTACTGGTGGTCAAGTTAATTACAGACTACAAGCAGATAGATTTCAAGTGAATTATCTCTTACATGCCACTACAACTACCACCATTCAAAAATTTGGTATTGATAGAGCTAATAACACGTTGAGTGTTGTAACAACATAAAGCTTATTATAAATAAAAGGGTAAGTATGAAGCATGATAAATTCACAAGTATTAGTTGAATCAAGGATGCCACATATACCCATTCAGGTTAACAACCTTCCGCCAGAAATAGCTAACACTCAGTACAGGATACCTAGCAGTCATACGGTTATAGTCAGGAAGGATTCTGACTTACCTCAAAAGCTTAAACCCAACACTTTATATATCTTAGATAAAGATGAAGTTAAGGTAAGTAAACCTATAGCTTGGGCGGATGGTGCTTCCATAGTTAGCTTTAATCGTTTAGGTGTTACCTTAAGCTATCAAGGTTATTCATCGTTGTTCTATGGTGTAAATTGTAATGTTTGCATAAAAGACTTTCAAATTAAAGCACCTAATGCTGTATTGTTTGATTTCTCAAACACCGCAAGTGACAAGAAGATATTTGTAGAAGGATTACAAAACTCTACTTGCAAAGCTATAGGTGAACTTGTTGGGTTTGAAGTTAAGGTTATAGACCTTGTTCAATTGTATTGCAGTGAATATGGATTAGTTCTAGCAGGAACAGACGGTCTAGTGACATCAATCACCAGAACAGCTCTGACAAGCGATTCTGACAAGTTTGTAGGCATAGATCAAGGTATCAGCACCAACACCCTTATCAACTACGAAACATTGATTATAAAGGCTCCAAAGGGTGCTGTAGGGATATGTGGCTTATCTAATTCGGGTAATGTCTCTATTGGTGGTGTTGCTACGGTCAGGGATTGCCAGTTTATTGGTGGGATGGAACAAGCTTTACAAGGTATCTCTGAATCTGACTCAGCTTACACTTTCAAAGGTAATAGGGGTGCTGGTATCAAAGATTCTTGTGTATTTGCAAGAGTTATGTTTGACCACTATAAGCCTCAAATCGTTAACCCCGGAGTGTTACCAGCTGATATTCAATTGGAGGCTGTTGACTTAAGTCGGTGGTCTGTTGAATGTGATGATGGTAATTGGTATCTGAAATACATTGGATATGACACTAAGCGGGTGATTGTAAGAGGTTTCTTAACCGCAACCTTGGTAGCCAACAGTTCATCTGACTATGATGACTTAGACATGATTGAAGCTACGGTTTATGAGAGTGACTATTTAGACAAGAACACTAAGCCTAAGAAAGGTTGTGTTGGTAAGAGTGGTACACCTGTATTGATTCAAGATGTTGTTGAGGTATATCGAGGTAAGAAGATTAGCCTTGAGGTATTCGTAGGTGGTAAACGAGGTTATAGGTACAGAAAGCAAATACAGATTGAAAGATTAGATGTATTGGTTACAGATATTTAATATATCAAAAAAAAAAAAC